>WLWD01002491.1_pt1 | contig 73611 bp, 51 predicted proteins | sample 6712731 | NCBI WGS metagenome assembly WLWD01 (sample SAMN12718690, study PRJNA576275) | sponge metagenome | isolation source: marine sponge | host: Mycale hentscheli | place: New Zealand: South Island, Marlborough, Capsize Point | collected 2014-11-01
GTGCAAGAACAGATGGCAGCAAGTTCGAGAGTGCACGAATAAAGCATGACAAAGTGCCACTAGATAGGCAGCCAGTCTGAATGTGAGAATGGATAAGAACAAGAGTGACAGAATAGATAAGCAGCAAGCCCGCGAGTGAGAGTAGACATGCAGTGAGCCTGATAGTGAGAGAATATGAGCCTGATAGAGAAAGACTAGACAGGCAGTGAGCCTGATAGTGAGAGAATAGACGGCCGTGAGCCTGATAGCGCAAGAATAGACAGGCAGAGAGCCTGATCATGTGAGAATAGACAGGCAGAGAGCCTGATAGTGCAAGAATAGACAGGCAGAGAGCCTGATCATGTGAGAATAGACAGGCAGAGAGCTTGATAGTGCAAGAATAGACAGGCAGAGAGCCTGATAGTGCAAGAATAGACAGGCAGAGAGCCTGATCGTGTGAGAATAGACAGGCAGTGAGTGTAATAGTGTGAGAATAAGTCCAGTACCAATAGAGTGAAGGGCAGCGTGCCCTACATAGACGCTTTTAAGGGGGCCCCGACGGACCGTCACACCTCTACTAGGTGGAGATCTAACCCTAATTACTAGAACCTACTACCCAAGTTATATATTATAATGCCACACTGACAATAGTATAGTGTAGCTTATGAGTCCTAAAACACTGCATCCAGCACTACAGTTCATTCTCTAATCTCATTCATTATGTAACCCCTATTTGTTCCACCTCTTCTCATGTAACACTCTCATGTCAGCATAAATATCAATTACAGCATGCACCTGACTGATTCAGGAGTTTCTGCTTTGAGAATACCGCTCACTTTGACAGAGCCAACCTTAGCAACACCGTGAGAGGGTCTGGCCACATACTGCAGATAGTTACTAACATGCACTGGACAATAATGATCATATTTTTTTTTTTTGAATGAAGGTTATAAAGCAGAGAGAGTGGGAGCCGGCAACACATCCCACACATGTAATGAAGGCCTACGCCTGACCATAGCGAGGGTTCAGCGTGCCCTTGTGATCTAGGGGTTGTGACTGTGGGTAGAGAAACAGCATCAGGACTAGAGTCCAACTCTTAACCCAACTGCACTAGCTAAGCAAGGCAACTGAACTGGCAGCATGCCCATGTATTGGTATTGTAGAGCCATAGAATTACTGTTTTCTGCTGATTGCATCTGTAAGTATCAATGAAGGCCATTGACTGGTGGTTTAGATCCCATATATCCAACCTGACCTGCAGAAAACTAATTATTTAGAGTACAATATATCTACAGCCCCTTACTATTCCAATAATACCACCACTGATGAGCAGCCATCCTTAGGGAGCTAATAGTGCCAGTGGTGGAACAGCCATTCCGGGCATACTATTTTACCTGATGAGAATTGCAAGTTGTAAACTCACGGGACCTTCAGGGGGGGGGGGGAGGGCCCCCAGTGTCAGCAGACTAGCGGTATCAGGTAGCTGCTAGGCTAGGGCTACCAGCACTGAGAACAGTGGCTATCAGTAGCTGCTAGCTATCAGTTAGCGCATGGTCGCCTACTCACAGGTCCTCTGCCGACCTTTTCCTGGGCGCGTGTGATGCGTGGGCTACATCTTCGTTAACTACGTTAAACTACATATTATATTATTCATTTGATATGTGAGATTATCCCAAGTTTATTGGCTCAGTATTTACATGAATGCCGCAGGTACCAGCATAAAATACAGCAAATTAAACAAGAGATTTCTGCTTTATCTAATGAATAATAACTTTGTTATGTACTGCACATGCGTGAATACCAAGGTAACGAGTTTGTAATGCAATAAACACTTGTAGAACCTGGGAGGACGTAATAACCCAACTTAATAACTCTGAACACAAGTGATATGGGGAAATATTGCCTTAAACTACATCATGTTTACTTCAAAGCCTTTTCTATGTGGCAACAGGTATTAGGCCCCGCCCCGTTCAGTACATAATAAAAGTATTACAAACTGAACTGTGCATAATAACTATTGCCCCAAAGGAAATGTATTAATGCAAACAAGATGTTGCTTAGAGCAGTATTTTCCCACATTACCGGTGTTATTAATTATTAGTTACACTGAGTTATTACTTCCCTTAAGGTTATTCATTGTGCTTTGTACACGATAAATTTATATTCATTTGATACCAGAGAATATCACTCACCCATGATAGCCATACTTACACCCTGCCTGCATGCAGCACTCATGTAAATATTAAGCAAGCAGAATCCCAAATTCATTCCTAGTTTGCAAAAGTTTGTACATCAAGCACCACTGTGTGGCAGATAGTTACTTGCTAGTAACATTATTACTTATGGAGCATTTTGGCTGCTATATCAGCAATTAACTATATGCTAATTCAGATACACTGCTTACTTAGCTTTTGTTACAACACTTGACTCAGTTTTAGCTATGTAGCAATGTCCTAATCTTCAACCTTCAATACAGAAAATTACTGCCTGGATTTATTAAGCAAAAAAGACCAGGGAATGGAAACATTATCACCTTAAAACACTTAAACTTTATTATCTCTTTAATTTTACCAGTTATGGCCATTCTCATTTTTGTTATTCTTTCAAAACAGTCTTCCAAATTTTGCCAGCACAGTGTATTCCACTTTTCTTGTTGAGGAACTGAATAGTGGAAAGAGAAAAGTAAGGGAGAAGAAGTAGTAAAGTAAAGCAAGAAAAAAAAGAACTCTTACCTTGGAAGTAAAATTCTGTTATACAGCTATACTTTGTTACACTCAACTGTTCAACATAATAGTTACAGCCAGTTGTATATAATAGTAATTACTGCTATAGCTAAGCAATAAGTCCTACTCATAAACCCAATAAATGAATTGCATATTTAAAGGAATGGCAAAATGTAATAATTACTATCACTGTTGAACTAAATAAAGTAAGGTAAAACGTGTAAAAATATCTAATCACAATATCAATGTTTTTTCCTAATGAATAATCTACTATTTCTAACATTAGATTAAACTACAAAATTGTTTTTCAGTTATATAGCTACTAATTAGCTTCCTCTTGATAGATTACAATGTGCTTCCAAGTGGCCACAGTTTGAGCCACAGTAATGGTATTTGGAAAGTCTTCACCAAAATTGTCTGGCAGTTGCAAACCACTGTACTTTTCTTCCACCAAAACACATTTCAAACTGTAAAATAATATTTAGATCCATATATAAGTTTCTATTTCAAATATCCACTATAACATACTTAGCTAGATGTTCAATTGCCTTCAGCTAGGGATTGAGATATGTAAAACTCATACTTCAACAGTTTAAAAAAACTCTTACCTAAGCGTAAACTTAGCTATCAATAAAATAACAGTTGGGAGCAAAAAAAGTTAATACAAAATTGAGATAAAAAATATATATTTATACATTGCTATAGTTTCTAATTAATACAATGTGGTAAACTTACGGCCAGGCCAATTCAATATCAGAATAATATCTTGCTGAAGTTTCTATGAATTCATAGAGTGCTTCAAGCAGTTTATTCAAATCAAAAGCTCGCAAGCATTGGTTGAGAGACATTTTTTCCGGATCAGAGAGTTCTACTAAATGTTTATCTGACACTACATCAAAAGGTTCCTAAAAAAAAGTACAAAAAATAATATTTAAAATTTACTAAACTATTGTAATAGATTCTGAAGAAAAATAATAGAGTCATTTAGTGACTCTCATAAACCACAATGTATTATTTGGTAGTTGACAAAAAAACAACAACAGCTTGCGCTAGCCAGCTTTGTAAGAGCGAAAAGTGGTAATTAAACAGCAATCAATTTTATTACATACTCTACTGTGCAACATGCACATCCAAGTTTTAACAATTGGGTGGAGTTAGTAAATGCCTGAGAAGTAACTCACTGAATCCATTTGCTAAATATGTAACCAAGTATGACAAACCTGTTTTCGCAGCCATGTCAGTTTTGCTAATTCCACTGAAAAAATCTTCCACAGAGATATGATGTGCCTCAATTGGCAATATTCTTGCGCCTTCAAAATTAAGCACAACAAGAACAATAAAGAGGAACTGAAAATTAAAGCTTTATAAGTAGGAATGTGTGTTTACCACTATCGTCCTATTGTACAACAAATATTTACTGCCACTGCAACTAGTAAATACCTTTCCACTAAATGATCCTTTCTTCATTTTTAAGACTTTTTCTACATATTTTCCAAGTGACACATCAGGTTTTCCTCCACCAGAAGAAAGAAATCCAAGAACTGTATCAACTACATCCAAATTGGCTCGAAGAGCAGCTGGTGCATTTACCTCAGTGATTATTTCCTTCTTTGTTTGAGTGTCCAAATTTTCCTTTAATAAAATATCGGAATAAATATACTTTAGTACAAATTATTAAATCCAGTACTTACTTGCGGTTTAACTTTGTTCCTAACTGCCTCAAAAGTAGCAGTGGTGTGTATGTCTGTACGATAACCCACTTGTGGAATGTCAGACAAAATAGTGGGCTTTCCATATATAAACTTGTCTAGAATATGTTTCTGTAGAGACTGAAACTCATAAGTCACTGTATGAGCTTCTCCAGCTCGAAGAGAATAGTGACAATGAGACAAAATTACTGTTAATATTTGGTCTTCGTAGTCCATTAAATGACATTCATGAATATGACTTATTGGTACTTCATTTTTTAGCCAAAGTATTTGACTTCTGCAAATATAAAGTTAATCATAATTACCAATTCAGTATACCAATAGCTAAAAATTCTTTATCCTTTCAACTTTTAAATGTTGCCAACAAAAGTAAGTGATCATAGAAGTGTACTTAAATTCTGACAAAAAGATGTGGTTACTTAAAATAAAATATACATTTACAATGTTAGCAAAATTGAATTTCAATTACATAGGCAATGGTCTAATATAATTCTCAACAACTAAAGCTAATGCTGAGCAGAGCCAATATATATATGTATATATATTATATAATATATATATATATATTGGGCAGAGCAAAGAGCAAAATAGTTAAGCTCCATTTTGTCTTATAAAAGTTTTTCCAAGTAAATGTTATTAGCTACTACTATTCTGCATATCGTTTTTTTTGTTTTTGTTTTTTGCTAATGGTGACTAAGGTAGCTATTACTTTCATACACCAGCTAAATAATCAGTGATATCATCACTGTTATATCAAATATCAACAAAAAGCAACCTTTCATCCCTGCTGGAATTTGCTTGGCATCTTTGAATGAAGTCATTGTGTGTTAGAATTAGAAAGTCCACAAGTGCTGTAGTGCAAACTCCTAGACCTGTAGTTGTTGGAATTAAGTATACCAAAGAAGTCTTTCCAGTAATGGCAGGAACACATATTGATTCAGGAACTGGCAAACGACCTAATTTGAACATTTTTTCCTTAATCAATGCTTAAGAAAAGACAATTTTTGTTACCATGAGTCTTTAAATCTTGACTAACCAAAGCCCATGCTTTTTGCAGACTAGATATCCATCGACTGTATTCATTTTTTGAGTTTTCTGACAAACAATATAGAAACAAACACAAGAATAACAGATGAACTGATAGAAAAACTATAAAATTACCATCAGGAATTCTTTTTATGAATTCTTCAATAGTTAAGTTGATTGCATCAGCCTTATTTAATTTAAAATTGTAGGTATCATACAAGTGTTGTTGCAGCTTCACAATATGTGGAAGATATTGAGTAGCTCTCAGCTTTGGCTCCTAAATATAAATATAAATCACATAAAAATGCAAAAGTATTCCAGAATGTGACTGTAAATAGTATAATGTAGTTATTTCTAAAGCAAGCAGTACAAGTCACCAAGTGATAGCATTGACAAGGAAGTGTGTAACAAAATAATCTTCTATGTCCTTGAAATAACATACATATTAAACATTTTCACACAAAAGTAATGATATTGCTTGTACTTACAATTTGAAGAAAATTATATTGGAAATTCTTTTCTAAGTGATGCTTCTTGAATAATTAGTCGTAAATGTTCTAGTGACACGCGTTGCCTGTACGTCCACAAATGTTGATCCATTGCTTCACCACCCATGGGCCCTGTTTCATATGTTGCTCTAAGCAATGCATCTTGCTCTGCAAAGTATATGTAATTATTGGCTAAAGATACCATGATTATAGATTTAATTTTATTATGGCAATGAATTATAAACAATGTTTTTTTCCTGTCCTTATAGTAAATTTATAAAGCAGAAGAACAAATTAAACTTAAATATTTCCAGCAATGGCCTTATAAGCAAATACTAAGCTGGATGAATAAATACATAAATATTTATTTATTTATTTATTTATTATATTATTTGTGTTATTTATTGTTTTATTGTTTTATTTATTGTTTTATTTTTTGTTTTGTTTATTTATTTATGTTTATTCATTATGTTTGTAATTATTATTGTTGATTGATTGATTGGTTGATTGGTTGATTAATTGATGAATCGATTGATTGATCTTACCTAGAGCAGTGTCATTCACCATATCCTTCATAGTACTATTCAGAAGTTGATTCAAATCTCCTAGTACTGGTTCAATGTAATGAGCAGAGAATAAGTCTTCCCAGGTGTTTCTGGCATCTTTAGTATCTAATAATCTGACTTTCATAACGATATTCTCGTCTGCACAACATCATAAAAAATAATAATCGATATGGCAAAAATGAACCTTCCAGGTTTACCAGTTGGAGGATTTTCCAGCAATATTTTCTTCAAAACATGGTGAATCAGAATGGCTGCTTCATCTTGACTTCTTCCTATTGCTGTAGAAAGTTGCTCAATATCTTTTTGTAAGTGAATCCAAAAGAACTCTGGCAGGTTGTGCACTGATACAGTGCACTTGACTATCTTTGCCAAGTCACCAATGTAGTCTCCATGATGGCATGCAAACCACATGAGTGAGGAATGCATGATGGCTCTAATTATTGCCACAGCAGCAGATGAGAGGTTTCTTTCAGGAGTTGCTGTGTTAGACCTCAAAATGGGATTACCCAAAATGTGGCCTTTTTGTGTTGTGTCGTGGCTATGAAAGTACGTAATTAAATTAATTAAATTTTAATCTATAGTTATGAAGATAACAATCAAATTCTTACTTCCTAGCCACTTTATTATCCTTTAACAAAGTATGACGAGTGCCACCAATGGGTGCTGAACATTTAGTACACGACAGTACTTCCATTGGTTGACCACACTATAAAAAGTAGGCATTAAATAGAGTTACTACAAAACATAAACTAAACGAGCTTACCTGACCAACAAAATAGGGGTGGCCATTACGACATTCTAAAAAAAATACAAAATGACAAAATGGTGAATGTTTCCCAATACAACATTAAATCTGCAAATGTATATTATATATATATGTGAGTAATAGCACAAGTAATTGTTGAGTGCTATTAATCTTAAATAGTACGGATTACCCGTGCTATCACTCACTAATAGGTTAGCTGTTTTTTTTTTGTCATTTGCACTGTAGCTAAACTGTATCATCCATTCACTATTTCTTGTAGAATTAGCTTCCTCCAGAACTTCGCTCGCTATCTATGGTTACTCCAACTCTGTTGAACTAATTCCTTCTACATTTTCAGGACTAGTGCTGCATGCATGGGCACTAATCTGTACTATTTCACTTAGCTACCATGGTATTTTACTTAGTTATCATAATATTTCACTTTCCCAGTGCTATTTCAATTGAATAATGATTTTTCCCATACATTTTTGAATGGGCAATAACATGCCACCATACTACTCTATAGTAAGTAATATCACATAAATTCACAATATAATACATAAGAGAAATTATGTCACACAATCTTTAAAAATAACATTGGCTGTCACTACATTACCGTAAAAAGTTCCACCAGCTTTTTTAACCTCCATAAAAGGATCCTCAATCATTGTAGGTAAATAAGCATCCTGTAAAAAGATATAAGTAAAAAATGACAGAGTAGGTCTTACAACTTACTTGTAACGCTGCTATATTTGACATCATGCTTACAAAAGGATGTAAAATAAGATTTTTGCTTTGACAACTGAGAACTAAAGTTGTATGAACTGCAATGAATCCAAGAATGTTGTGGGATAAAGGCAACTCAGGTGTAATTTTCATTTGAGCAAGGGGTCCTCCCTGTGCATTGGCAAGAAATAATCGTGCAAGTTGAAGCATAGAAGGAGTCAAAATTTCATTGCTTCGAAAGAAGTTATCAAATTTTTCAACAATCTGTAAAAATATAAATTAATAATACAAGCAATATTTTAGACAAAATATAAATTACTTCTTCATCTACTGAAGTCCTTTCTTTTGTGTTACTCATTGTAAAGACTTGATAGAAGGCCAGCAAAACCACTGAATACTCAGCAATGTTTTTATCCTAAACAGGAAGAAATAAAGGAGCAAAAATACATCACTGACTTGGTTCACTTTATTAGATAATTAAGTACATAAACCTTACATTTATCAATAATCCATTAGAACAATTGGTAACATTAAAATTTAAGAATGAAAAAAAAATGTCACCTATAGTATCTAAGAAGAGAAGCTTGGTTCATGCTTTTTGCTAGTAGGTTATATACAATTTTTATGCCCTCAATATATTCACCAGCTCTTACAACTTTTTGAACAATTTAAAAAAATTTGACGATATAAAACTATCAAGAAATTATACAGATAGTTTTAACTTTTGAATTTTTTTTGCCATGGTTGAGACTCTTTCATATAGCTAATAAAAAATTCTACAATCAGATCAGTGCTGCTTTAAAAATAGATTAAAAATCTGTACTTGATTTTAAGAAGCAAAATTTTGTGGTATATAACTGTAGCAATTACATTGACTTTTATACATGTACCTTTAAAGATTCTTGCAAATCTGTAACATCACTCTTGACCTTAGCATCATATATCTCTGCTCGTGCAGTAGCATACCCAGCTGCATCATTGTATATTATGAAAGGATCCATGGTCTTTTGCTGTAAACATTCAATATCACAATAAAACAAATTTGTTTCAGACCTAAGCTTACCTGGCTTGATGTAGAGAGTGATTCAGGAACTATCCACTGAAATATTTTCGCAATATTCAAAAAGTTTGAATAACCAAAAATTCGAACCAAAAGCCTAATAAAGTACATTCCAGGTCCAGCAACCAAATTGTCAATGGTTTTATTTACAGCGGTGTCAGTGCATAGAATTTTAACTTGGTTTACCAACTCCATCCAATCAGAAGTGCCTTGTAAACTATTGTTACCTACTGCATTAAAAATTTCGGCTGCTATGTGGAGATGAAACCTGATAGCTGCTACTGATTCTAAATATTCAATTGTAATTTCTTGGTACCGTTCAAAATTAATGATTACTTGAAAAGAATCCTTCAAAGACGTGCCAATATTTAATGTACTCTCAGTCTCTCTGCATTCTCTATGCATAGCATCCTGAAACATGAAATATCCAATAAGTTATCATTCCTTACATTTTACAGCACACACTAACCTCAAAACATTGTATGCACATTAGGCATAGATACTGAAAATCCCCAGAAAGAGCTTGACGAGAACTATCAAAGTACTGTTCCAGATATATTTTGGCATCAGTAGACCTAAATATTTATATACATAGATATAATTGGAGAGTGAGCGAGACACTATTAGGGGTTACAAAAACAAAGATCTGGGATATTATGACACTGTTGTACCTTGACTTGCATTTTTTTGTTTACTTGATGGTAAATCCTGTCCCATACTTTAATAAACATATTTTTTTGTTGATCAATCTTTACCTGTACCATCTTTGGAAATTTAATCATTCTCTGAATTACGTTGTCTCTGACTGTAACAGGATGCAATTACGTGTTATTGTTACTATTCAATAGTCCAACAATGAAGAGACACAATCTTTTAAGACTTCCTGGTTCCCTCCACCCCCCCTCACCCCCCCCCCCCCCCCCCCCCCCCCCCCAGTTTATCCTGTAATAAACAAGTGGTTCAAAGCTGTGCTATAGCTAATTATTCACTACAGCTAAAATACTTGCTTGTTTGCACTGAACCCTTTATTATACCTACTTGTTTAAAATCAGGTCACTTGTGTTGAGATTTTCAGGAGCTTCTGGTCATTTAGATAGTCAGAACGGCATATTTTAAGCTAGCATTACTTGAAAAGATTAAGGTAAGAAATTAAGAAGTGATAAATTAGTGGAGTAAAAAATTCAACGAATCAAGAAATCTTTGGGAAAAAAAAGAATTGCGTTGGTCTGTTGAGAGTGAGACTGTAGCATAGCAGTACCCCTTAACAGTATAAATACTGAATTGGAATGTTTGTTTGCCGGCTGGTTGTCAGTAGCTCAGTGGAAGAGTGCTTGTGCATTAAGCAAGTGGTCCTGGGTTCAATTCTTAGAGGCGACCAAATACTTCTAATTCTGTATTGCTTAAAAAAGCCTGTGAAAGAGAGAGAATATATCTAATGGTAAAAAAGTAATTCCATAATTTGTCAGCTAAAATTAATGATCATATTATGGCTGCATTCAGTCCTTGTAATGGCAAAAATTAACTTTTATCAGATACAAGTCTTAAAATATTTACGTTGCTACTTGTACACCATAGCTTGCCCACCATTTGTAATGAAGCATAATATCACTAGTTTATGTATCAACATGTGTACATATAATACATAAAAAGCTAATTGTAATACCTATATTTCAGCAATAACTGAAGCAGAAGAGATCGAATTGTAGGTTTATGATCCTTTCTTCCTTTTTCCTTATATGTTAGCATTCTTGTCTGTTTGTCAACAAATACAATTTGTAATAGCTTTTTAATTAAATTTTGTTCAGGAAGTTCATTTTGCCCAAAGCAAAGACTGGAAAGAACTTCTAGAAAATATCCATGGCAATTTTTTTCAAACTCCTCTTTCTCAGCTTCTTCAATGTATCTAATGATTAATACCCATAACTTAATTTGAATAAACAATTTCTCATTAATTACAGAATGTGCTGGTTCCTCATCAAGTGCTAATTGTTAAACATTCATTTCACACTCCAGTCATTTTTGCCAAAAAAAGGATCAACCTTAAACAAATTGGAACACAAATGTTTGCCATTCCTGGGTACACAAATTAGTGCTATATAACCTATCAAAATCTTGTGGAGTACTGAAAAACTTCTAAAACTTAATAAAAGTCACTATGTATTGCAGTCATCATCAGGTTCAGTTTGGGTTTGCTTAGTGTGCATATCACAGCATTCTTTGCTTCATGAACAATAAAGCATGCTCACTATATTGCTACTGAACCTCATATAAGTGTATGAGGTTTATTTTGGGATGTGATTACTAGCCACTAGCATTTTCACCACAAAAAAAATGAATCTCCTTATCTACAAAGCCTGCGGTAGGCAAATCTGATTTCAACAGCATCCTGCAATCTGATAGAGAGAAGACTCGCTTATAAATGAAAGTTATAAATTTAGCTAGAAAAGCAGCTTGCTTTGCAAGCTTGTCAAATCAAAAGCTAATATCACTAATAGCTTGCCTAAAAACGGAATGGTATTATAGCCAAGACATTTTTATTGAGCATCTATGTCAATTGACTATACTCATAGGCAGCAGGTGAAGCATTTGCGGGGGATAAAAGAAAAAAGAGAGTAGTATGCTGTTTTCTAACTCACAATACCAAGCAATAATTCTATTCTAGTAAATTACAAAACCATAAAGTATCATTATCCCCGATGGCACAACTACAGATGCGTAACTTGCTTCAATTGAAAGGGATATCCCACTGCTGCCTCCTATAAAATAACGATGCAAAAATTGAGGGGGTGTGGGGGCTCTACTAGCAATTTCTTCATGGAACATAAGTAATACAACGCAAAACAATACTGATTGACTATTAATTTTAGTATCAAAATTATGGCATACTAACTTAATGATGGTATATTAACTTTTGATGCAAGAGATACCAAAACATACATAGATATGCCAAAAACCACAAACCGTTTTGCAATATGTTTAAGGTTGGCTCAATAATTTTGACAAAATGTACAAGTATAGTTCAATGTGTGAAGAACAGGTGGTGGGGCTTAGCCTTCTTAATTTTCTGTAGTCAATACATGTATTAAGAATGTACTTACACAATGAACAGACAGACTATAATGTACAACTAATACTAAGAATGTAGTGCTCACCTCTTAGGGGTTCTTTTCACTTCTTTCTTCTTAGCATCGTGGACAGTCTTATTCAAATGTTGTTGTAAGACAGTCAAACTTTTTTCAGTCAGAAAATCAGCATCCTTTTTCAGCAGCTTCAAATTAATTAATAATTAAAATATAAACTGAACACATTAATGTACGGCCATACCTCAACTATTAAAATTGTTTGGACTAATATCTTATTCAGGAGCATAGTCTTAAATTGTTAACTTACATGATACAATCTTCGAAGAAAAGCTACAGGTATAGTAGGATGTGGAAACATAATGTGTTCAACAAATAGCTGCATAGCCTTCAATAGTTGAAATTTTTGCCTGAAGTTAAAAAAGAATATATAAGACTAGCAGCATACAATTATTTTGGGAGAATAGATAAGCCCAAATATTCATAACCTTTACCCAATTCCTTCACATATCTCTTTGAATAAAACATAAAAATAAGCATAATATTTTAATTTAGCCACTTGCCTTGCTTTATTCTTCTCTGTATCATGATGTCTACTTGGAATGTTCAAAATAGAAGCTATGATGTTTTCAGAATTATGAAAGTCTTGCAACCAAAGATGTAATTTAATTCCTGCTGCATCATTTTCCAGCTCTACACTTAAAAATTCCAATGCTCTATGAGCAGCAATAACAGAAAGAATCTAAAATAAATAGTAAGAAAAAAGAATGGATTAAATTTTTTGATAATTTATTTCTACTAACCATTTCTTGTGAATCTCGAACGGTTTCACTTGTCAAGTTAACCATGCAACTGGCATTGTATCGTACGAGCTGTCCAAATCGCAAGATATGACCTTCATTTAGCTGATAAATTATGTGAAGTGCCGCTATTAGATGTATTAAGCTAACATCATCATTATATCCACAGAACGATTCATTCTTCACTAAAGCATTCAATGAGTGTGCTATTAGCTAAGACAAATAATATTTATTTAGTTACACAGAAGATATTAGCCATACAAACTTACCTCAAAAAACTTTGGCACCCTCGTTTGTGTACTCGTATGAACAATACGGACAAAGTCATGTAAGTACTTTTGGAAGAAGATTTCACAGTCATGGTCATAGTTCTCCAATACTTCACCAATTGCAGTTTGCTTTACTGATTCACACAATTGATCCCTCATCAGAGCAACATTTTTTCCTATTTTAATTATAAATAGACTATAAATTATATGTATAGCTAACGTAGTGTGATAAAATTTAAAAAAAAATTTTAAATAGGGTAATAAAGCTAGGTGGCTAAATGAAATTGTAATAAGTATTCTTTCAAACTGATAAAAGATGAGAAAAAAATACAATCAAATTGTAGAATAAAATTACCTGAAGTTTTCACTTTACTCCATAATCCCATAAACATATCATAGACTAACCAAGAATAAGGAAACTTGGCTTCAAAATCATGACAAGATTTTCTAGCTCCAATGCCAGGGACACTTATATCTTTATTAATAAAATTTGCAAACTTAAATTGCATAATTTGAGAGTTCTCAAAAAATGCTAGCCACAGCTTTGTGGTGGTAGCATCACATTTTTTAGGATCTATCAGACTTAAATTGCAGTTGCGATCAATGATAGAAATTATTTCTGCAAATATTTTTGTAACAGCACCATCAATTCTCCTTGAAAGAACATTACTCAGTGTTCCTCCCTCTATTAAGCTTTTGTTGTTCAGAGATTCTTGAGCAATCCAGTCCTTTTCACTTTCAATTAACTCTTCTTTTTCTCGAAGAAGAACATATATATACTTTATGATAATCCCATGAAATTTAGACTCATCTGCAAGCAAAAGGAAAGCAAATTAATGGATGAGTTACTTATAATATAACATGTTATTATTAATTGACAGATAGCTGGATTGACAGATGCACAGGTAAATATACACCAGAGTGGCTCAAATACTTTGCATGACATGCCTGTTTGAAAGTAGTTGTTTATAATGTCATGATAAACACATAATGTGAATAACTTGTCAAAACTAGCTATAAAACTATATATAATATGTATATATATATATATATATATAGTACTTATTACATGAGTCAGAGTGTCATGTGGCAAAATATTTCATGAACAGGCTAATTTATTTTCATGAACCAGAGGTAGAGTGAAAATAAAGCCTGAGAGTGAAATATCTAGCCATATCACTCCGACAAGTGCAATAAGTTGTTTATTCTATGCTAGATATCTTCACTGAAGTAGTTTGTTGGTAACTTTAGGTGTAAAGTTGGCAGTAAAACTCTCTAGGGGCTTCCAACACCCCCAGCCCTGATATTTTAGCAGCTGCTCTAACCAGGTAGGGGTAGGCTCAGATAGATTAAATATAATCATATATATATAATATATATATATATATATATATTATATAATCCATGCTAGAGGTTCATGACCAGGTGAGATAACTCACTTCATCTGATGGTGTTATCTTATGGTTGAATTGGAAGCTCATTACCTTATTGGTTATAGCAATGGCCTGGCTTACCAGTTTTCTGGGTTTTTACCTAACCAGGTTAAAGCAGCTGCAAAATATCAGCTGGGGGGTATACGGAGCCCCTATAGTTTTACACCAACTTCACACCAAAATTATCAACCCTATAGCAAAACTACTTCAGTTAAGATATCTAGGTCAAATAACCCACTTATTGTCAGAGTGATATCGCTAGATATTTCACTGTCAGGCTTTAATTTCATTCGCCTCTGGCTGGTGAGAATAAATTAGCCTGCTGGTGAAATATTTCACCATATCACACTCTGACTCAAGTAATAAGTACTATATATACTACTGGCCCAACTGTGATTACTTACAACACCTATCTAAATCTGATTACTATTATTATTATTATTATTATTATTATTATTATTATTATTATTATCAAGAACTCCATGTCTTGGTGATAAGTAAACATACTAGCTCTTTTATTATGCTTACCAATGCAGTCAATATCCTTTGGAATTAATCGTACAAGTATGTTTACTCGCTCTGTTGATCTATTTCTGGTAATGTCTTTTAGTTTAGAAGCAGCTGGCTGAATACATCTATAAAGTCTTCTATAAAATGGTGTTATCATTGGCTTTTGTTTACGTAAACTAAAACTAATTTCATCTGTCATTAGTTTTTCAGTAGTAACACCATATTCTGTGGATGCATCAATTTCACCAGTTTCTGATGAAGAAATGTTATCATTTTTTTCCACAGTTACCTCCTGCAGTAATTCATAATCCAATTTTTCAGTTATAGTAGTTTCTATGAGATTTTCTTCTTTGCTGGTTTCAGCGACTCCATCAGATTCTTGCTCAGCAATGATTCCACTTAAACTATCACTCTCTTGGAGCTCATTTGTCATAACGTCAATACCTGCAGGTGCTTCTATATCCAGCTTGCCAATAAAAATATCACTGATAGACACTCCTTCAGATATCCTATCAAGATCAATAGCACTATTAGCTTCAACTGGTATGAGGTCATCTATATGAGCAGATATCCATGGATCTCCTTGAAATCCCACCAAGGAAGATGACAACTGACGAGGAAGGTGAATAATGAAGAGGACATGAGTGATCTGTTCTTCATCTCCTCTAGCCAACAAATCATAAATGCGGTAGCGAGCACAAGCAGTCAGGTCTCCATGTAGGTGCCCAGAATCACACTGAATAACCACTAAGCTCTCTTGCAAATCTTCAATATCCTTCTTCTTAAATTTATTCCTAAAGTTCAACAATTTTAAGTTAGAAAATAATTAAACTTTTGAGTTTTTTGAGTTGTATAAAATCAGATTGCCTAAACTAATACCTATTCTCACCCAATTTTATTTGAGAAATCTAATTCAGTATCAAAAGCTAGAAGAGAGAAATTGCATCCATCAACCTTCATGCTGTTAAATATTCTTTTCAGATCACTCGTAGAGACCAATTGGCTGTGAGTTGTCACCTACAATATATGAAAACAATTGCCTCAAACTTGTACAATTCTATCTCTAAAATATACATTGTATTATCTCTCTTTCACAGTCTTTTTTTAACAATACAGAATAAAAATATTTGGTCGCCACCGGGAATCGAACCCAAGACCGCTTGTATAACGCACACAAGTGCTCTACCACTGAGCTACGACAACCAGCCAGCAAACAAACACTCCAATTCTGTATGTATACTGTTAAGGGGTACTGCTATGCTACAGTCTCACTCTCAACAGACCAACGAAAATTCTCTTTTTTCAAAGATTCTTATTATTCGTTGAATTTTTTTACTCATCTAATTTATCACTTCACAATTTCTTTCTCAGCCTTATTTTACTCCTTAGATGTACTCTCTCTCTTTCACAGGCTTTTTTTAAACAATACAGAATTAAAAATATTTGGTCGCCACCGGGAATCATATACATCTTGCGTATAAAATTAACACATGGAAATCTACCTGCATCAATAGTCTTTTCTCCCCACTATTTTGTTGAATATAGTGATGCAAGAAGTCTGACACACTGCTATGGTGCTGCTCTTGAAAATATATTTTTTGAATTTCACTTTCCTCTTCACACAATGCAGTAGTTTTTAGTCTAAAGAGTGAATCTGGAGCAGCAGTTTGTAGGATCAAATACTTGCTGTAGCATAAAACCTGAAAAAGTTGCATTAATTACTGATTTAAATTCAATACTTAGTCATGGGCAAACTACTGCAGATTAGATATTATTTAATTTACCGCATTTTTCCACACTTCTAGATTACTTTGTTCCACTAGGCCTTGTGTTCTATCAAGATTAGCCTGCCTTAAAATATCCAAGCTCTCATGGCTTATGTGGCTGTCACTGTCAGGTTTTGAGCAGTCTGCACATGCTTGTCGCAGTAAGTTTGTGGCATGATATACTACAGAAGCTGGAGTATCTTTTTGAAAACCAATAAAAGCATCACTCTTCTTGAAATTAGAGTTTCTGCATTACATATAAATATAATATTCACCTTAATTTAACCCTACTGGTATTTACAACTTCACTAAATTACAAACTTTAACTAAATCTGGTGTTTTCTGTACTTTAAAATTATGGCATAACAAAATATATTAAATTACTGTCTTTCTGGAATTGAGTAAGCTAGAATGCTTAATAAAATTTTGTTAAATATGTGTTGGATGAGATTTTACAAACTACAATAATTATCAGATTTGTGTAAATTAAGTGTTAGCCAATACAACTAGTGGTGTGCTTGAGCACAAATGGCGAGCGAGCCTAAAACTACACTTCTGTTAAATGATTGATTTTAACTTCTATCATTCAAGTTACTAAAAAAAGTCGAGTCTTTAAATTATGTATATAAGGTAAATGGGATTCAATGCTATAGTACGCTCCCCGCAACTGTTTGAATTGAAAAAGAAGCAACAAGATCAAGTCACGTTATTAAACTTTTCTTTGTGATATTCTTAGCAGTAGTTGTAACACACAATACTTTCACACAACTGAACATACCTATGCAAGACTTACTTTCACTTACCTTCGTGGTTAGTGTAGTGGACAATGAATTTTCAAGTAAATACTGTTGTAACTGTACCAAATAGCGTATTAACTTACCACAGCCACTCATTACAGTAGAAATGGAACTCACATAAGTTTTTGAGTTTTAAGGACACCCAAAAGAATTCAAAGCGGTAAACAATTCAATTTCTAGGGTGATACGGGTATGATCGCTAAACCGGGGGATTCTGTTTAGTGAAGTTTGGGACAGGGTTGAACGCGGAGCGAACACAAAAATATGTGAGGGTCAAAGTACAAAATGACATACGTACGTCCACACATAATATATAAACAAACAAATATCCCCAATTTTCAATTGTGTAGCCCCTGAGAGTGTCTCGCTCGCCAATAAAAATTTTAATAATAAAATCACCAAGATTTATGATAATCATTTTAGAAGAGTAACCATTTCCACAATTGAATAAAATCTCCATGTATTTACATTAAAATCAAATGTAACTACAAAATTTTAGAATTACTTGTCTAGGATTAATTTATTTTTTAACTGAATAACGAGTTTTCTAATGATATAAGCAGACACTCCACCATGTCTAAACTCAGCTCCTATATCTGACTAATTGTTTTTCTCATTTTTTTTTCCAAAATTAAGTATGCTATATAATCAACTCAATGCATCATCTGACAACTGACATTCCCAATATTAGAAAACAATCATGCTAATGTGAGTCCATAGTATAAATTATAACGCTCAATCCCCTCTATTGTAAGTGCTTTGGTACCACAGATGAAATTTGTTTAAGCTTTATTTATATGATAAATCAAACGTAAAAATCATAGGATTAACATATTTTTTCTTTTATTTCGACTAACTTTGGCAAAGAATATTGTGATATCCACATTTCAAATTGCTGAAGAACAGCTTCCTGCCAATCTTCCAACACTGAAGAAATGAGCACAAAATGTTTTTCCATACGATTTATCAATGGAGTTGGAAATTTTAAATACACTGTTTTCTTTTCAGCAATTAGAATTAACCTGAAATACAACATAATAATCAATAATAATGATAATTTACAGAAAAATGTCACAACTAAGACTCCATACTGTATGTATACATATTTACATTACATGGTGTATTTAATTCATAAATACTAAAACTAAATGCAGTCTAACAGATCCCATATACTACATTTCCCTTAGGAACCTGTTATAACTGTATTTTTGTTCAATCATTTATATGAACTCAAGAAAGATTAATCTAGCTTCAGCATAGTAGTTAAACTAAGCTATTGTTTTATTTTAAAATGTTAGTTATTGTACTAGTCCATTTTTCAGTGAAATTGAACAAGTATACCAGCAGCTTAAAATATAAAAGGCTATCTGGGCTTCCTGAAAATCAAGATGCAAGTTGCTATCTATTGTCATAAATGCTTTAACTTTAACAAGCACACAAGTTAACTCTCTATTTAAAAGCTTCAAAAAAACTAAGAACAAGTATTTTTATTAAATTTAGAATCAAATACTTAATATGCTATTTTATATTATTTTAGTAATGTAATCACACACACCCTACCGAAAGTTGTCATCAACACGACAACGAACTCTGTGACTTTGAAGTCCAAGATCTACATATCTACTGTCTGCATGACGAATGTAATACTGATTTAAGACATCGTAAAGGCTTTCATATAAGTTTTCTAAATTGAGTAGAATAGCTGTTCTCCCAGTTTCCATACAAATTTTGATTTGATTTATGTTTCTGCATACCTGAAAAAAATAATGATAAAAATCTGAGTTTAAAATACGGTACCATTAACTAAAAGTCAAAAGTTGGGATTTTTTTTAAGACTAATTGATTATATTATTTCAGACACTTCATCTTTTTCTCACACAGAGAGTACACACAAGACTGAGCATGCTCACAACAAAACCACAACATGAATACACTAAAACAGAAAATTATACATCTGACTGCTGTTCAACATGAATGAATTATTTGTTCATCCTTCGACTTCTCTGTCGAGTAACAGGTCCCGCGTACGATGAGGATGGGGGTTGAGTCGGACAATCATCTCGTTGTCGAGTCGGCTGCTCATCTTGTGTTGTACCAACCCGCTGTCTCCTACATCTCCTGGCCCGCCCCTTTCCACCAGCCCAAACCTCATTACCCTGCTCAGCATAACACCTCCTAACCTAGAAAGAGCTACAAAGATGCACTCATCTTCTAGCCTATCTACCAGAACCACCTCGGCATTGGTAGGCGTGACACCAAGCACTCGGTATGGACCATGAAAAGGTCGAGCTAGTTTGCGTTCAGGACCTTGTGATTCACTTGGCATATATACCATCACCCGCTCTCCTGGTTTCAAATTTGATTCCTGTTTATCCTTATCATAGGACTTCTTCTGCCTACATTGTGCATGCCCAATATTGCTTTTAGCTAACTGCCATGCCTCTGCTAAGCTAACCATTAGTTCAGTTCGATAGTCAGCAGTGTCTATACTATACACACTCCTAGTCTGTGAAAGTACAGTAGACAAGGGAATGCAAGGATCCCTACCATACAAGAGAAAGAATGGGGACTCTTTCATACTCTCTTGCACCACAGACCTATATGCAAACAGTAACTGGGGGAGAAAATCATCCCAATCATGCTGCCTTGTTTCACAACACTTAGCAATCATATTAATAAGAGTGGAATTAAATTTCTCTACAAGCCCATCCGTCTGAGGATGATAACCAGACGGAGCTCATTCTCCCTAACGGTAAGGTTCCGTTTCAGTTCGTCCACCTCACCACATAACTCCCGAGTCACTTCAATAGAAGCGTCAGTGTCCTGAAGCATAGCTCTCCTCTTTCCTGACCGTAAACCAAGCGTTTCGCTCGTTGCAGACTCACAGTGTAGCGCTCTAAGTTCTCTCCTGGACATCCAACACGTGCCCACTAAAAATTCGAACTGTCCGTTTTGGCTAAGCTCTGAAACTTATTCAGTCCTGGCAAGGTCGCCAAATGTAACCACCTAGGCTACTGAACACTACACGGACCAACTATCTAGCTGGATTTTAATTGATTATATTTCAGACACTTCATCTTTTTCTCACACAGAGAGCACACACAGAGACTGAGCATGCTCACAACAAAACCACAACATGAATACTGTTACAAGTTTACCATCCCTGTTCATTTGGTCATACCACTACAAATATTAATGCACTAAAAGAGTCTAATTGTTATATATATTAATTTTTTTTTAAATTCAAACAAAATTATGGTCAAAATAAGCCCACTTGCTGAAGTAAATTATAGCAACTTTGTGCTGGTACCTTCTATTAATAGCTAGTTTACTTGATACAAATATATATAGTAATATTATTATAATAAATGTTTTTCAACATTTTTTCATTAAATTTTTTTTTTTACTATTGTAAGTTACCAATCGAAAATAATTTCAACCTTCTTAGATGTACTCTCTCTCTTTCACTGGCTTTTTAAACAATACAATAATTTTAATTGTTTGACCGTCACAGGGAATTAAACCAAGTTACTGCCAAATTATATGTCTTTTAAATGCTGTATTGTTTATAAAAAGCCTGTGAAATAAAGAGATTACATCTATGAGTAAAAGAAGGCTGAGAAAGAAATTGTGAAATTTCAACCTTGTAGTAAGTTTTATGACACTATTCAAATGATTCAGCTACATAGAGCATTCATTAGAGTGTCCATATTCCGTCAGTCAAGGACATATCCAACACAGACATTCAAATGAATCAAACTTATTCTAATTCTTGCAAGTATGACAATTTAACTAGTGATCTGCTTAAGCACAAATGGTGAGCAAGTCATTGTGCACAAGTAATTCAAAACTTTAAAATATGACAAAATTTGATTCTTGCCATTTCTAAAATCAGTATGACAAAATTAATCTACACTCTTTGGTTTGCTTTAATGTTCTGCTCCTAGCTATTCACCTAGCTCAGGGATGCATTGAAACTGAAGAAACTGGAAAGAAAGTTTAAAAATATATCCATTTGTTGTACAATGTTAGCTTCAAGATATTCTTTAACTAAGTAGTAGCTGCAAAACACAATACTTTCACACGCACACTTTTTACTTGAATCACCAACACAAGACTACTGACATTGTATTCTCTTCGTGGCTTGAGTGATTGGACAATGGATTATCAAGTAATGTTGCATAGTGTGTATAGCTATGATATTCTGCACATATAACCTACCACTGCCACTTAATGAACTCCAATCAGTTTATATAACCTAACTGTGTTCTGCAATATTCTGATTATATCAGAAACGGCCTAATTCAAAGGGGTAAATATTGGATGATACGGGTAAGTATCATCAACCAAAAGATTCTGTTTCATGGGGTATGGGATGGGGCGACATCATGCAAATACAAAACTTGTGAGGTCAAAGTACAAAAATAACATGGCATGCATATTTCTAAACATACACATAAACAAAAAAATAATATCTAAGATTTTTACTTGTGTTACCCCTGATAGTGTCTCATACTCGCTTGCCAATTACATTATTTTTACCATAACACTACATAGTATTGAAGAGTGAACTTACTTGAGTGTATTCTCTATCTTTAGGAAAACTACTACCAAATAATATAAATGGCTGCTCATCTTTAACCTTCTGTGTAGTAGAATCCAATCTCTTAGCTTGAAGGTACTTGAAATTTTTCAAAATATCAAGAGCTGCATAATTTTCTGTGAGAAATAAGGCATATCGATTCTCCCTATAAAACAAAAACATTACCCTCATTACTGATATATGTATACATATATATATATATATATATATATATATATATATATATATATATACCAGCTGGAACCAAAGTGTTGAAAACAAGTGATGTGCTTGAGCACTAATGGTGAGCGAGCCTAAAACCACACTACTGTAAAACAATCGATTTTAACCTCTAACACTCAAGCTACTAAAAAAAAAACAGTTGAGTCTTTATATTACATATATATGGTAAAGGGATTTCAATGTCATAGTAAACACTCCCTGAAATTGTTTGAATTGGAAAAAAGCAACAAAAATCAAGTCATGTTATTTAAACATTTTCTTTGTGATATTCATTAACTAAGTTGTAGTTGTAACGTACAATATTATTTTCACGCTTACCTGAACATACCTACACAAGGCCTACCTTCGTGGTTCGTCTAGTGGACAATGAACTTTCAAGTAAATACTGTTGCGTAGGGCTTATAACTGACAAATAGCGTATTAACTTACCACCACAACTAACTCGAGTAGAAATGGAACTCCCATAAGTTTTTTTAGTTTTAACTGCGTCCGCAAAATAATTCAAAGCGGTAAACAATTCAATTTCTAGAATGATATGGGTAATGATAAAAAAACAAACAAGAGGATTCTGTGTAGTAAAATTTGGGACAGGGTCGAACACCCAGCTAACACAAAAATACGAGAGGGTCAAAGTACAAATGACATACGTACGTCCAAATATATAATATAAACAAACAAACATCCCCGATTTTCAGATTGTGTTATCTCTGTAAGTGTCTCACTCGCTTCACTTGCTCGCCAATGAAGTATAAAATGCAAATGAAAATATTCAAAACCCTTACTCTTATTTTAAATTCACAATTTTACAATTAATAAGTGTGCTTCAGCACAAATTGTAAGTGAGCTAGCCTAGCTGTTTAATACACCAATTGTTGTTTTAAAAATCCATAGTAGGTTAGTCCACATTTTTCAAAGTGTAATTTGTCTGAAATACACAAATGAATTAAAGGGTGTACTATCAACATTATGAAAAGATAGAAAATGTGGTCCTATCAAAATAATTTTTATGAGTCCATAGAGTTGAGTAACAATTGAAATTGCATTAATCTATTATGTATTGACCAATACTCCCAATGTACATCTTTAAATATATTCTTATCGATAATTGGTTTGACTTTGGACACCACTAATAGTGTGACACTATACATTGCTTACTCACCTATGAATAAATTTAAAGGAACAAGTAATGACACTCACAAAGGATAAGATTGTTCATTATTATGAATTTGACAGTATTTTTGGAACAATCACTGAAATTGCATTTAGTATATTTGTGTTACCGTTTACTATTATATACATTGATGAGCCTTACCCAAGCCATGACTTTTCCACATTACTTAAGCTACTTTTGATTAGTCCTAATCTTGAACAGTCCGGATAAAGATCTGCATGGAGCTATATTGACAAAATTTAAAATAATTTCCTATTCTCTCTTGAATTTAAGGAACAAAATCCTACCTCATTGGAAAAATCTTGTGGTTCCTGAGTTACTTTGAGATGGTTTTTAATAAGATGTTCCTCAAAAATTTCAAATGTACTGAATTCTTCAGATTCAAATCCTCCAAAGTTTCTTTTAATTGCATGCTCCAGTTGTTTCCATGTGGGATGACGGCCAGATAGTTTGCACATGTTGTATAACATTTTAATAAGACTAAAACAAAAGTGACACATGAATAAACGTGTAACACAAAGTAAACAAAAGTGACACATGAATAAACGTGTAACACAAAGTAGTTTTTATACCTGTAAAAATCTCTCAGGCCAAAAAATTCTCTTTTCTGCTGCTCACAGATGCACAAATAAGCTTTAGCTAGAGGCTCGAAATATTGTTCAAGTATCTTTCTAACTGGATCATCCTTTTCATTGGCACATATTCCTTGAGCACTAAACACTAATTCATGTGCACTTGGATCATTCCTGGTAACCATGATACCTCGATTCATTTTTGCTGGATCCAATGCCCAGTTTGATATGCCTATAAAAGCAACTCTGTCTTGTCGATCTACAATCTATTAAAAATAAGCAAGTTGATAATCAAAATTACTGAATACACATTGTTTTCAGTTAAGAATAAACTTTCAATCACCAAGCCTATACCATGGAAGTAATTAGAAGTATATTACTGCAGTCATTTAACACCTGCTGTTATAGACAATAATTAGCTCACACTTCCTTTAGGAAGTTACTAAATACATATTATTTGCAATTGATCACAAGCCTTTAAAACTTTATATAATCAATGAACTTACACTATCAATAAATTCCTCTTCATTTTCCCCACCCTCAGTACCATCTTCCAACAAAGGATGAAGTGATTTTAAAGGAAGATTAGGGGAATCTTCAGCAAGCCCAACTTCATCTAAAACTACTACTGCAACAAATGACTTTTTGTTTTGTTTCTCACTTTCCTGGTATTTTTTGGCATCCTTAAATAACTTTATAATGGAACTTGAAGTGGATAGTTGACTACATTGGTACGATAGAATTTGTACCTATACGAAGAATTGTAATATAACGGACAATAAACTTATGACTTGTAGTTTAAACCCATTACCATACCTCATTAAAACTCTTCAGCAAAACAGATTTAGAATCTTTTCCTCTCATCGAATCATTAACTATTGCTTTAGCCAATGATTTAGAGCTTCCGGGCTTACCAACTAAAAACAGTGGTATTTTTAATTCAATAGATATGGCCATCATAAACACATTTTCACGCAGTGCAGCATTTCTTGCAATGTTATCACCAACAACCATACTATCAAGTAGAACTTCTTCACATCTGGAAAATAATTTAGATACTAAACATTCTAATTAAGCTTCAAAAAATGTATAAGTAAACAAATTCTAGTTAACAAAATATTGCAGTGGTGACAAATGAGCAAACATGAAAAAATATTTATTCAGAATTCATATGTAATTTCATAATATATATTAGGTTGTAAAAAACCTCAGGTCTATAAATCATAGACCTTATAGAGGCATTATTAAAATGACATAATTTCATATGAGTACATAGATTGTAAGCATAATGAATATTATACAACTTTTAACTACTCGCTGGAACTAATGGTTTATTTTCAAATGGATCTAATAAAAGATTTGTGTTGTTAAAATATTTTATACATTAAGAATTATCTGTTTTAGACTAAACAATTCAACTATTATAGTAGCCAATAATATTCACTACTTTTTACTTATAAAAACAGTCTTGCCTTCTAATTTCAGCCCTAAACTGATCCGATCCATCCTCTAAAGCAATAGGGTTGACAAAGCATCTACTTATTTGATCATCAAATTCATCTCTCTCTTGAAGTCTTGCTCGATAACACATACTGAGGCTTAGAATCAAAGCTCTTGTGATACAGTCAGAAGTCTGTGTCTAAACAATTAACACAACTGAAGCTATGCAAAACCCAAAGTTGTTAACATACATGATTTAGGACATCAATATCGTCATCTGTTTCATGCTGTTCTGCCCATTCTTCCATAAGGGGACCAAACAGTGCCATTTTGTCATAAAAATACTCAAACACAATCATAGCCCTATCTACGTCTCGAAGGCTAACAAAGCTGCATTCATCCTGCATAAATAAAATTCTCTTAAATATTATTATCACACAATAATGAACAACAGATGTAAACATAATTTTATGCCTACCTCTTTGGTTCTCATATACTCTTGAGCTGACTTCAATGTATCAGCTATAGGCTTCTCATATCCAGTATGCCCTGACAAAGAAGAGTAATTCTTGATCTATAAAGAAATCAATTAAGTACAGATTGATAATATGAAAGAAAGCTTACATGATTTTGGACTATTTGATTGATATAATCAACCTCAGTGTCTTGGTTTAGTTGTCCAAAGTCATATACTAGAGGCCGCATACTTGGTGGAAGATCCAAAACACGATACACTAACTGCCGAAGAGGTATTTTTCCTACAATTTTAAACAGTTACAAATATCTTGACCATAGATATCATAACCAAAATTATAATCACACTAGGATGTACAGCTTTGGTACTCTAGTAGCAACCTTGAGAAACTCTAGCAGTGTGTGTCAATTACACATTGCTTATTACATGAAATACATACCAAGTTTTTGCTGAGTATCATCATCTTTTACAAAAAATCCAAGGCCAGCATTTTCTAGTCGAGCTATCATTTCCTCTTTGTGCCTTCAAAGAAATCACGAGGAGTTATAGAATCATCAAAATTATATTTTTTTAACTTACTTCCTGTATGGGTTGCAAGCTGCAATAAATTTCAAATTATCAGTGATAGGTACACCTTTAAGTCTGCGATCACATAATATCTCCTTGATTAAGTCTATTGCATCAGTTGTGTTAGCCTCATCAAAGAAGACTACTGTATCTAAACCTTCTTCTTCATTTTCAGCTGCTTTTATGCTAGCTGATTCAATAAAAGCTTTAATATGAGCTTCTGTTTTACCTCCATGAACCTATCAAATCACATTATCTTCTGACATTAATTAATTTTTTTTTGAAAATAGTACTAACCTTCATTATCAACATATTGTTAGCATCTTTCTTTTGACGAGCCAAATTACACATGTAACGAATCAATCTTGTTTTTCCACATCCTGTTTCGCCCATTATTACCACTGGGATGTCACATCTAATATAAACAATAGAATAGTCAACTATATACAGATATTTAGTAGTAACTAGCAAGTACCGCAGGCACACAGTTGCGCTTGACATATTTCATAGTAAAAAGGTTCTAGGTTTATTCATTCTTTATCATTGATAAGGTTTGATCAGTTTCCCTCTCCTGCTCTCTTTTTTTCCTGAACTATCTTAGCTTTTCTTATCCCCCTCCTTTTACTCTCTTTTTCTCTTTCTTCATGAGTCATGAAGTCCCTTCACCTCCTTTGTCTATCTCTCCTGCTCTATGTCCTTCTATCATGATTGTGGACTTGGGTTTTGCGAATTTTTTGCCTTCTCTTTCGTACATTTGCTGAGTCCTTTTGGAAACCTATGGAGCCCTTCCTCACCAGTTCCACCCGCTTTTTAGTTGGGATTACTTCTACCATATAAATATGACGACACTGGTAATGACAATGCTTTACCAAATGGTTTAAGCCCATGACTTATTCATGAATGAATACACACACCATCGTCAGTCATCAGTCACCATCATTGTCATCTCATTGACACACAAGCATATTACTATATAGATTTTATATTGTATATAATAATGAATGGTTACAAAAAGGAGAACATCTGTATAATATTTTTGTCTCACACTTAATTACTGTTTAAAGACATATTTTTTCAGTGTCATAATAAACACAAAGACCTTCAAAAAATTTTAAAGACTGAAGAGCAACAGCTTTAAAAGCGCATGTAATTTGTCGCATCCATCATCCCAGGCAAGAACTTGTGCAAAGCTTTGCAATTGAAAACACCAAGCTACTCCAAAATAAATTCACTGGTGCTGATAACCAAAGAATTTCTACTGACAATACTATTTTGAAGCTACTGGCTTACTTGATGATTGTATTCAGGATTTGTTGTTGCTTGTACTCTAGTAATTAAGGGATGTAAAAAAAATTTAAATGAAGAGGAATAGAAAGTTATCTATGAAATATAAAATAATTAGATAATTAGATTGGCAAAAATAGCTTTCAACTTATTTTAAATAATATGCATATTTTTTTTTTAATCAAATATTATCGACTACTAGTTTGTCCTGATTTATAAAGTCCAGGTAATCCACTTTCTGGAACATCTATTCTAGCATCATCTTTTTCACCTGGAGTGATTTAACAAATCAAGTTACTTGTAGTATTTGTATAGTCAAATTCTGACTAGGCAAGTGAACAAAGTAAACAGGACTTTATCAAACCTAAAAAAGGAAAATCTTTACACACAAAGTTTGATAAGATATGCACCAAATAAATTTGTGTTTGATTTGAGAAATGATTTTAATAGCTAACTAGTGCATATAAAGTAGTGCTGATGGTACACACATTTAGCACTTCATGTATACTAGAAATAGTTAATGTATTACAAATACTATCCATAAATTATAAAATTTGAATGGATGATTCTTCGTTCACATACCATTAAGTAGTTTTATATTTCATAGCACATTGTTGGATACAAATACAAAATGCTGAATTATGATCCAGATGTAGCTAGGGTTGGGCGATATTGGGTTATTCCCATCACGGTACGATATTATAAAATTAATTGCGGTATGAGTAACTAACAACTATTTTTTTTAATTTAAATTAAAGTGTATAAAAAAGAGAATTGTCATTGTCAAAATAATGATAGAAAAAGTTTTTTTTTCAGCAAGTATTTTAGTTATAAGTTGTTATTCAAGAAAACAAGCATGTTGACTTTTTCAGGGTTGAGGTTTCCTCTTAGGGAATTCACAATATGGCCACTTGAACTGAAAAGTTGCTCAGAAGGACAACTCGTTGCACACACAGACAAGTACTTCCTTGCTAGTTTGCTTAGCAAAGGGAAAACTGTGCAGTTATGTTGCCACCATGCTAGGGGCTCAGCTTCTATATCAATTCTTGGAGTGGTAAGGTAAGTTGCAAGCTCTTTCTGAACCCTTTGTTCTGGAGATAAAAGTGGGAGTGTCACATCTTCTTGAACTTCATTAGTTTTTAAAAAAAACTTCCCAGGATTGTTTTTTCTTCTTTGCAGGCTGTTCCGTTTCTCACCTTCTCTCTTCATCAGGAGCCTGACTTCACTGTGAACCTTGGGGTGTTTGTTCTTTAGGTGCGATAGCAAGTTCGAAGTATTCCCAGTAGCGCCCTAACTTGCACGCCGCAAATTCGACAAACAGGATTGTCCTGTAGGCTGCCTCCGCCACTATCATCCGCGATTAAATCGAAATACTTCCATACAGCCGATTTTGTACCGCATTTCTCGGTAAGTTGCCGTCCAGACACCATTTTAAAATACAGCTGGAACTCTATGCGCTGCGCATGCGCAATTTATCACGGTATTTCCCGCGTTACTCGACCGTGACTAAATACCGCGATACCGCCCAACCCTAGATGTAGCATTGTTGCTGGTACAATCAAAATTATTTGCACAGTGTAAACTATAAAATAAATATTCCTACTGCTAAATATATTTTTTGTTTCTAATTTTTCTCACCTGAATCTCATCTGAATGGCAAGAATTTTAATTACATTATCCACTGTAAGTACATAAGTTTCATCTGGATCATGCAAGTTGCTTGTATCTAAGCCCATAACGGTAGATAACTTCGTTATCATATCCTTTTTACTCCAATGTTGACTGTTATCCTGAAAATTGACTCGGTTAACCTTCAGCCCATCATATAATTTTTTGGCTATGATTGACTTCTCCAGAAGACTATTATCATATGGATTGATAAGATTTCCAACATGTCCATCAAGTTTAATTACAAATCCAACAAATGTAATTGTAGCTCCATCTTTGTTGAAAAAAAGATACGGATGTGGACTAAAATTTAATATATATCGTATGAAAGAGAATCTTTAATTATAGGGTCGTTAAAACAAACCTGTGCTCCCACTTCTTTCTGTCATGAATTTCATATATACTAAGGTCATCTGACGGTGCGAGAATCTCAGAATTTTCTTTTGCAACTTCTCCTTTCAATGATGATGTAGAAAAATCCTAAACATTGTAAAAACATGAAGTATTAATTTATAAATCTTAATAATTATTCTAGATTGTGAACTTACTCTTGACATCTTAATCATGAATTTTACAACAAATCCTTTGAAACCAGCTAACTCTTCTCCTGCCAAGCTAGGATTAGTAAAATCAGATTCTTCACATGACTGCAATTGTAAGTCCAAAAAGGTGATAAAATAGCAAATTTCTGCCCATGATGGATCTGAAACTCCACAAAAGCTAGAATATAAAAAAAATACAGTGTTTTCAATCTTGAATTAAAGCAACTAAATGACTACCTCCTTTTATTCATTACAATTACCAATATGAGGCTCTGATATATCTGCAAGAATATCAACCACAACTTACATACGCTTCAATATAGCTACATAATGGCCAATTTCTTTTAATAAACGTAATCAAGTTAAGACAAGGAGTTAGCTTAGATATGGTTAATATAATTTTGTCCCTACTTTTAATTTTGTACAATAATAAAATTCTCAACTCACTTGAGTAGTTTTTCTAAACAATCATATGGTGACTCAGTTGTTTCATTAAATTTTAATTTATCTAAGTTTCCTCCACAAGAATAGCACCTCAGATATTGAAAAACTCGTTGATATGCATCACTTTCACATATTTGAGTGTCCATGCTAATTTCTGAGTGACCTATACATTATTCATTAAATAAGTAACAAGTATTATCATAGCCCTAAACAAATATGAGCTAGCCAGTAGCTACATTTGTAAATGAGACATATTCTGATAGCTGCATGAGGGACTCTAAAAACAGTAGTTCATGGCAGCTGCACAGTGCCTAACTAATTTAGAATGTAGCAACTGCTCTTTAAGACTCTAAGCGCAATCAGAGGGACACAAATTGACCCTGCCCTCAAAGCAGGGAGACTAAGTTTATAGTGGCTTCTGTGGAGGCAACATAAAGTTCCTCTGTCACTACACAAAAACTACATCAACTATGTTCTAATACAAGTTAGTATTGAAGGACCAGAACTTGAGAAATGTTGATTTTGAAGAAGTGTAACTAATCTTAGTGTAAGGCTATTTATACTGATCACAAAAAATTTTCTGAAGAATTCAGTTGGGGAAACAAAATTTAGTGGGGGGAAAACTGAACCTAGGGAGGGAGAGAGGGGGAGGGAGGGGGGGAGGGGGATCCCAGGGCTCCCATAGTCTGTATGAAACCCTATACTCTATTAAAAGTTTCATTCACATTCAAAATAATTTTAACCATATTTAGAACATAGCTGATGTAGTTTTTGTATTGTGACAGAGGAACTTTAAACTGCTTAGGTCCTTCAGAGAGGGACACTATTAACTTAGTGTCCCTACCTTGAGGGAAGGGACACATAGTGTCCCTCCAATTGCATTGTGTTAGGAGCAGTCACTATGTTCTAAATCAGTTAGGCGCTGTGCAGCTGTCGTGAACTACCGTTTTAGGGTCTCTCAGGCCTAGCGCCCTTGCTGTGCTCAGGACGCTACAGCCTAGGGCCTTCTGGACCCTAAAAATGGTAGTTCCCTCTGAGGCAGCATCCAACTATAATATATGAGATGAGCTAAACTCACTACTTAATTAAATTTTCAACTTAATACAAGAGAATTCCCATTGACCTATAGACCTGTACAAGTAAAATGTCTGCATGTCACATCTAGTTTTCTTAATGCTAAATTGTACTTTTTTGTGCTATACATTGAAGTCAAAGTGTCTACCTTTTGCTGATGTTGCTGTATATTTCCCTTTTAAATGACAAGCTTAGTCAATATTAATTCGCCTTTCAACAACCCAAAAGAAAAGTATATTCTATACTTTATGTCTTCTGACTTTCTTTAAGCTCAAGTGTAGCTATACAAATGGCACACTGAGATCCAGGTGTGCTCCTAATAGAACTGCACCCCAGAGTCAGTGTATTCACCTACTAAAAGTGCTGTGTAGAAGTAGTGTTGTATTTAGTGGGACTCGAGATCCACTATCCATTGATATGGAGTTGACAGAGTAAACAAAAGTTCCGAACATTACAATCGGACCTAATTTAGCTTGCCTTTATTTTATTTATATATATTCTGTTGTTGTTGTTGTTGTTGTTGCAAGCCAAAAGTCATAGCTACTTCAAAAAAGTGAAAGAAAATACACAGAAAGGACAGAGACTGAGGAGCAGGAGAGACAGACAAAGGAGGAGAAAGGAATCTGTAGTTGAAAATAGGAATAAGAAAACAATTGGGATGACTCAGGAAGCAAGAGAGCAGGAGAGAAAACATGAACAAAGATACCTTATGCTACTGCACTCCTAATTTGCAAAAGTTAGTATATCTAACAGATCAGTTCAACTACAAGTGTAATATACATCTATGAACAATTCAAAGATAGCACGAGTAAAACTCTGTCTCAGACTACTTTCAAACTCTCAGTAATTTACCACCAGTTTAAAAAGATTAGGAATCTTTAAAGCAATTTAACATAAGCTTAACTTACAAGTTTGCTGCAGCTTCAATTTTGACAAAGCTTCTTGTGGTTTTAAGCAGGAAACTAATGGAAACATCTCAAGCATTGACAAAGTTAAATATTCAGGGTCATTCTTATCAAAAGAATCATTGGTATAGTTTGGCATTGTGATTTCAACTACATAAAGCTGATTTGGATGGCACCTCCACACTTTACCACGAGAATCTGAGATTCCTCGTAGCACCAATAAATTGAAGAGTATGGTATTTACTTGAGAAATGACCTGCATATAATGTAAAATAGTTCTTTGAATTCATATACAAAAATGATCATAATGAAAATAAATGAGATTATATTGCAAATTACGTCATGTAAAATTCCTAGATTAGTGAATCTAAAATTAACAATTGCTTTAGCAACTGGAAATTAATATTTAGACATTCAAAGAGACTATAATGATCACTAGTTGCCAACAGTTGCCAACGGGGCGGCATGATAAACTATTAAAGATTTTTTTTTTATTAGCTACAACTACAACCTAATGTACAATAAGCTGTAAAGTAACTGAAAAAATACAATAAGAAACGAATTTCTCTTGATCAAAAGGTTCAAAGGCAAAGTGAAATGTATTATGCTCTCTTAAATTTTTTTTTTAATATAATAATTTTGGTTATCACAGCTTAATTAAGAGCATAAAAATTAAATTTGTTTAGCTTCTATGCTGAAGATTAACTTTCTAATATGTAAATTTTCAGAAAAAAAAATTACTAGGCACTTACAAGGAGTTGAATAAAATAGGTAATTGTATATTGTATGTGTGCTTGATCACGAATAGTGAATTAGTTACCAAATAGTTGTAATTTAAACAACCACTGGATTTAGAACTTAAATCTGACTGAAGTTGACCTTTACTATTATGTTAGATCTGCATGCAAAACTACATGAAACTAAATGGGCTACATTTTTACTTAATTTACCTGTAAGTAACAAATAAATGACCTTGCCTGTGTTTATCCAATTTTCCTATGCATGGTCAAATATATATTCATTCCATTCTAGATATCTTCACAATGTAGATTTTAGGTTAGTGACCCATTGAAATAACTCATGTTGCTATTTCACTCAGTACTGCTCAAGCTCATTACCCTAGTAATAGCAGCTGGTCTAAACTGACCAGTTTTCCTGGTGTTTTTACAGCTACCTTCCTCTGGTGAAGCCTACCCAACCCTTGGTTAGAACACCTGCTAAAATATCAGCTAGGGGTATGGGAGTTCCTACAGTTAACTTTACACCATGAGTTACCAGTCCTAGTACTCACTAAAGCAGTGAAAGATATCCAGCAGCTAAAATAAACCACTTATTACACTCATCAGAGTGATATGGCAAGATATTTTACTCTCAGGCTGAATTTTCACTGCCTCTGATTCATGAAAATAAATTAGCCTCCTCATGAAATATTTTGCCATATCACACTCTGACTCATGTGATAATGTATGTATCAAACTAGATTTAATTGCTAAAAATACCATGCCTCTGAATTCTTGATGTACTTTGGTTAAGATAGTTGATTGTACAAAGAATATAAAAAATAATTAATTTTAACATTCTTTACCGAAGCAGATATGTCGATGTGATAAATACAGCATGTACTTTTTTTCATGTGTCCCTCTAGCAATTTCATGAGAATGTCACTATCCGCACAAGGACCATGAAGTGGAACGGTAACGATATTTGCTTCCATTGATCCAAAGTTTTTTCGTAATAATTTTTCACCAAGACGTTTGATGTATAAAGATTTTCCCATAGCACTTCGTTGTGAAGTAACAATACGAACAGTAGAACTGTAAAATGTAATTCATGCTATAACAATACAAAGCAATAAAGATTTATAACTTACTTTTCATGATCAACTGATGCAGCACTAGAAGCTATATGTTCACATTTAAATTTGTATGCAAGATATTCTTTGTATGTACTCAGATTATCATCTGGAACGTAAGGACGTCTATAGTTTTGAAGCTTCACTATCAACTGTGAGTCCATTTCTTTGACATCACAATAGAGTATTACCAAACGGTACTCTATTTGATAAAAATATAAAATGCAATTAAAAAAGCAATTAAGTTTCTAGTGATTACTAATAAGTCATAAAACATTATAGGCAAAAGTATAACAATTGTAAACCATGCTAGTGTGAAACTGACAGAAATTTTACACTTTAATTAAATGTAAAACCAACATATTTTATTCAATAAATGACAGTGAAGAGTATTGATCCAAATGCAAACCAAACTAGCCGTAATTATTGCAACACATAGAGATCTGAACAGAATACTTACCACGCCGGCCCTGAGATAATTCAAAGAGTGATTGCAGAGCATTGTCACAGACAATACTTGAAAGCCTTTCTGCATGCGCTAAGCAAAAAATTCGTCCGTAGTTTGGATCATAAATTGCTCTTCTCCAAAATAACTCAATCTACACACGCATCTATAATCATTAATAATAAAAGATCATAGCACTGACAATACCTGTTCACTTGATGTGGTAGGATTGCAAACATAGACTTCTTCAGGACTTGGTAGAGGCATGTCTCGATTGTCCATGTACAGATGCAGTATTGTCTTAAAAACTTCATCTGTTTGAATGACCACTGTTAAATAAAACTTCTTAAACTTTACGACACCTACCTGGCTTAACAACTATTAAATTTGGAAGACCTTCCTTTAGAATATGAGACAGAAATGGTCGCTTCAATTGAAGATCATCTATTATAAATTTATAACTACATAATCAAATGATGCATTAATATTGCAAATACTATGTTGAAAGTAAGGTTGTCTTTCTGAGAAAGTTCATACCTAAATCAATGGTTAATTGTCAGTAATCTCCAAAATTAGAGTGTGACAGACAGACAAACAGATAGGACACATGTATGCTGAGGATTAATAACTATAAGTGTGATTCAGCAAAAATGGCAAGCAAGATAGCTCAATATATTTTATGTATCAATATTACATTGTCAAAATAATTCGATTCATATTAATAGGCTAATTAAAAGAGAGCTTTGAGCAACACCTCCTAGTTTAAATTGTCAGTCTCTCACGTCGAGTTTCTTGAGCCCAAGTGTAGCATTTAGCATCATACTGAAGTAGAAATTTAGCAGCATGCTGAAACCATAATGCATTTGCAATTTAAAGTTACCAAAACAAGTCTTTTTTTCCCTCAGGGGCTCTTTTAGTCCATTACACTCTAGTGGTAGAAGTTAAAGTAATTTACTCACAGTTCGTTTATATTACTCGCTACACTTAATTTTACATAGTAGGTGCTCATGCTAAAAGAGGTTCAGGTACAATACATGAAAACCTCAATTGAGATGCACCTGAGTGTGTCTCACTTCCTTCACTTGCTTGCCAATTAACATTATATTGGATGAAATTTGCTTATCACTTTATTGCATGCTTTTTTAGAAGATATAAAATTCAACAATTGAATTAGGACCACAATGAATTCAGGAAATTTTTAAATAAAATTGAGTAATCCTAAGGCATATGAAACTTTATAAAACAAGACAAAGGGATAAAATTTATGTCGTAGTTGATAATACTTATCATCACAAGTTACTTGTTTACCTTTAATAAGATTACACAAATTTGTTAACGTATTTCCAAGTTCTTTCACTGTAAGATACTTGTCTTCAGCCTCAAAATCCAAATAAATGACAAGTTCATCAGAATTTCTAAGTATAATATCATATCACATATTATAAGTACATGTAAGTAATATTTTGCAAAAAAAAAAAATCAACTATTCCCATGAGGTGACAAGTTGTTTAGCTTATATTGTAACTATCACAATAACATGAGAAACTGTAACTTATACTGTGATTTGTTTCAATTAGTAGGAATCAATAACACATTAATTACACATTAATTTGGAGAATTATAATTTTAAATCAGTAATCTTTAGAAATCACTTTGTTGAAATTATATATCAATAAATAAAATGCTAATTAAGTCTTACCTTTCTGTATCATAATCATCAAATTCATCTGAATAACTACGAAAAAGATGCTGCTCAATAAACTGCTTGGAAGGATCTTCATTATCACAATGAGCATTAATGTACTCAATAGCTGCAGCAAGACTTTTTGCTCGAGTAGCTTCAACTGCAACAATTGACATCTCCAAAGAGTAGGAGCAATTGTTCACTAATTCCTGCACAAACTCGTGTGTTTCATTGATTTTCTCAATAATTGGCACATGCACTTTCTTTATGCTTCCCTTAAAATTGATTTGTATATCCCTTCTAGTTTTTGAATTACCTGATGAACATATAACAAAACATGGAGTTACAAGCATATATAACAGACAAATTGTTAAAACGTCAGAATAAATAATTAATCACCACAAATCAAATAATGACATAAGCAGCATAAAAATCCAATCATTGAACTATTATCTTTGTGTAGGTTTATTTTGGTTAGTAGACTGCAACCAGAGTCAATCCCCTGCCTCTTGATCATCTAACTAATACCTCCTCCTAACTACCTAGGTGCATCCAGGAAGTTACAGATGCAACTAATATCTTAATTATACATTATCAGAGGTGCTGGTGAACATAATGTCAGACTAACTAAAGGCTGGCTATGCAGTATATATATATATATATATTTATTTATTCATTCATTTATTCCATGCTAGATATCTTCACAATGATATTTTTAGGTACTGACCCGATATCACATAGTGCTATCTCATGGCTGTATTGTGCAAGCTCATTACCAGAGTAGTTATAGCAACCGGGCCTGGCATACAAGTTTTCTGGGTTTTTACAGCTACCTTTACTCTAGTGGAGCCTACCCAGCCAGGTTAGAGCAGCTGCTATAATATCAGCTGGGGTTGTGGGGAGCCCCTAGTGAGTTTTCGCCAACTTTACACCATGAGTTACCAAAAAACTACTTCAGTGAAGATATCTAGTGTGGAATAAACCACTTATTACACTCATCAGAGTGATATGGCTAGATATTTCACTCTCAGGCTTTATTTTCACTCGCTAAGGAGGGTTCCACCCTTGGTGCTTCATTTTCATAAGTAATGGTTGACTACTCAATCACTCACTGTTGTTTTCGTGACTTTCTTCTAGTATATAGGTTTCAGTGTCATTGTAAACCACTTTTACTGCAACTAAATGGGGACCATGTACACATTTTTCACATACTTAATGTAAAAGCAGAACCTTTCAATAAAAGAGAACTTCATTCAAAGTAAGGTTCTTCAACAAATGTGATCTTAAAGTCACCTGACTTAATGCTGTTTTTATGTCATTTCTACACACTCTCTGACTAATCCTCATGCAAAGGTTCTGGCCTTTCACAGTCATGATATACTAACTGCTTACCAATGTCATTGATCAAGTCATCATCACCATCATCATCTCTATCTGAGACTTCAGACTCTGACTCATTAATAGATGCATCTGATTCGTCTTCACTCCTGTTGCCTTCATCCAGCATTAATTGACTGCATAAATCTATGTAGTCATATTTATCCTTTTTTCCAGAAGTATGATCTTCAAAAACTTTTAAAACTAATTGCTTTTTGCAATCAAGTTGCTCGACAACAAATTCCATTATCATCTTTTGTGTATTCGAGAGGTCATCTTCTGTTAATTGTGGTAAAGAAGGTTTGTTCATTATTAAGTTAGGGCTGACAAGCCCAGAAGCTTGCCCTGGAAAAACTTGTGACTCTGCTCCCATATCTACCTCAAGTGAAATTTCACTTTGAACATCTTGCTGAGAAACATTTTGTATAGTCTCAGCAATGGCGCTCATTACCAATTGTGTCTCAATCTTAGGATTGATGCTCTGTAGTAAAGCTAAGATATCAGGATCTAGTGAAATAGAATCATTATTCTTTAGTTTTACCAGAGACTGTCGAAGCATAAGCAACTGAGTTGTAGTATAGTAATTGAGTTCATAATAGTCATTGCGCATACATTTTACATTGAAATTCCAACTATCTAATTCTGCTACCATCTCCTCCAATTGACCTTGTAGATTAGCTACAATCATGTCTGGTTTATGAAAACAATGTACTTGCATACTCCAACCAATGTACTTAACATTACCAACTTGTTGGAGGGACAAGAGTACATCTGCAATGTGACATATTCGATGCAAAATCTGCAAATAATGTAAAAGATGTTTATAATATACATGTGAAATAAAAATTACAAAAGAATACAATTCTCACTTAGTTATAATAGTCAATTATGTGACCTCAAATCTTAAATGCAGCTTCAGCATATGTAATGCTTGATAAGAAAGAGCTATGTATTTTCATAATGTTGAATGACAAATCAATAGACTGAAAACACCGAGCTCAGACAAAGATAGTGATGGCAAACTCTTCCTACTCTTAGAGTTAATACTTACATCTAAGAATAGGTCCACTTCATTCCGATACTCTGCTTTGCTTCCTGTAATAAGTACCAGCTTGCTTTCTAAGTCATGAAGTTCTTCCAAGTTATACTTTTTCTTTACTATTCTGCTGTCTTTATCCTTTTCTCTGAGTCTTAAGCGAATAATTTCATTTATAGTTTGATGAATTTCCGGTCTAGATGATCCAATAAAGTAGCAACCATTTTTCAATATACTGCTCATTTGACCTATTGCTGTAACTTCTACTGAACCTTGAGTTTCTTTAACAGATTTAAACCATTCCAACTCTTTGTTGCATTCCCTCTAAAATAATTATACAAATAGCTGAACATACAGTAGCAGATAGTGTGCAATAGTGAATAGAGCATTGAACAACCAATATAACTATGCATATATATATATAGAGAGAGAGAGCTAAAACTAGGCCAGAATTTGCACTTCATCATGTTTTTCAGTACATACACACACAAACTTTTAACTTGACTGGACTAATTTCATAACAAGTGATGCTCACACCTGACAATACATACATAATGACATCCATGCACCAGTAAAAGCATATTAAAAACATTGGAGGGACAACGGGAATTAAATTAAGCTGGCAAATGATCTTGGTCATGTATTACTCTTCATCATTCCCTATAGCAAGTTGACAAACCAATCAATTAAATCATTTTCTGAGCCATTACAACATATTTCTCACAAATGTGAAATGTTACCAGCACTGTCCCTAATAGACCAGGAGCCCAGAAGATTTATTTATGCGAAAAGGGCCACAACTGTTGATGCCATTTTTAGGTGCGGCCTACCCCCCTTGTTACAAAAATGTGTTGCTGCCGGGTTCTGGGTGTGGCTTTGTACCCGAAATCCCCTAATTTGTGCCGCCATTACCTAAAAACCTATTTTTATCAATATCGGCATAACTGTGCACGCTAACTCCACAAGTATAGTATCTACACCCATGTTTTCATGGTCAGGGGTTTCATTTTTTGTGCTCTAAAGTCACCATCTATTATTCTTAATGAAGGATGCCCCTATACAGCAAAATAATTAATTATAGGTTCAATAGAATAATACATATATATTGGTCTGATTATATAAGAAGTATCCTCAAACTTCTTCTTCATCACTCTCATCACTGTCATCACTGTCAGTGTCACTCCAGGCATCATCAGATTCAGATTCCTCATCTGAGGTTGTAGTTTCTGCACTGTTTTCATCGGGAGGTGTGGGTAAACATGTGAGGGTTTCTGGAACAGAACTTCCTGGGAACCAATCTGGTTCAAAACAGTTTTGATTCAACTTCCATCCATAGTCAGTTGGACTAGTGTCAGAAGTGGGATTAATCTCATCAGCCCTCCTCCACATTCTTGCTACATATTGTGCTCTTTTGATATGGTTGATAATTGTTTTGGCACATGGTGGCAGTGAAGCACAGTTAATCTTCTTCAATTTGGCTAGAAGATCTTTCCCCGTACCACCACTCATGCGTATGAAGGACTTGTATCTTGCTTCAGTAATATCAGCTGTTTTAAATCCATATAGCAAGCAGACAAAAGAAGTAACACGTGCAATATCCACTTCCTCAGTGGTTAGTGATTGCAATGCCATGATATGTTCTGGCTCTGCCTCCAACCGTTGGTAAGGCCTCACCTTTCCTTTCCTGAAGAAGCATGATGTGAAGTCACAGCCTGTCAAGGCATGAAAACCAATTAGTGCCTCAGTCATGCCGTGCTGTTTCTCTTCAAGTATGGCAGCTAGATTTGAGACACCAATATACCTTCGGTGGTTGCCAGATCCATAATCTAGGATGATGTTTATCCCCTCTGACCTTCCAGCAAGTCCAAGAAGAATGATGAGGACATCTGTATCAGTAGACCTTACCAGAATAGTCCCACTTGAAATGCTGTTTGCATGAAATGCAAGGAGAGTATCAGCTTCTTCGTGTTGACATTGGAGGTGATTTGATCTTTCTGTTTGGAGTGCTCCCTCTTCATTTTTCATCTTCATACATGTACCACCATGTGAAATATAGACACTCTGATCTCAGATGATAGGGCCATACTGGGGTTTCTTCCATTCCTCCATGAGAAAATTGGCAAATGCTTCTTTGAATAAAACATTTTTTAGCAGTTCTGCACCACTTTGTCGCTGAGCTTGGTCAGGCCCAGTAATGTTGAAAGCTTGGGGAGTACCTGAATAGCGCAGGTTACGCTCAGCATCTTTGATGGATGGTGACTGATACTTATCAAGTACTAGGTGGACCTGTTCTCCATGACATGAACAAATCTTCCTCAGAAGATCCCTAGCCATCATTGCATATGTGGACCTGCTATGCTTCATTACAGTTTCATGGAGCATGATGCCACCATCTATCACAGTTGCTTTGATTGGGGGAATGTCGGAGTCTGTCAAAACAGCATCTTGCCTGCTTTCAAGAACTTTTGTGAGAGTTGCCTTGTCAGTCTTGAGGGGAATTCCATCACTATGTGCAAGAGAAAGAGGGACTTCTGTGATGGGATAGCTAAGAACATGATCCAGGTCGATTGTATCACTAGTCTTGGCAACAACAGCTAATATGCGTCCAAAGACATCTCGAACTCCCTCTGCTGCATTCACTTTCCGTGTGCTTGTCTTGGACTGCTTCCGATTCTCTGCAGCAAAGTTCAATATTTTGGTTCGTGACACTGGCTTCAGAAAACGTGAACCATCAACCAAACATTCACTTTCAAATTGGAGCCGCAGGGTCCTCCCCCTCTCCAATGTTCGAAGGAGAAACTTTTTGGTTCCCTCATTTGCAGCTTTTCCTGATGATATATTGACAAGACCAGCAGGAGCATCACTAGCAAATGGATTGCACGTGTTGTTCAGGGTGATTGTCACTGATTTCATGTCAGCGTTGTCACGCTGAATTCTTGCCTTTGTAAGCTGCTTGTCAGGTTCCTCCCCTGATTGAAGGTTGACCAATTGATAAAGCTCTGACAAGGCCATACTACGCTGAGTGAGGGTGACGCTCCACCTCCTGCATGCATCTTCTGAGTCCCTGAAAGCAGTAATGCCTCTCATAGGAGATGCAGCATACTTGTTGACAGTCTGCTCCACCAGCAACAATATCACTATTGAAGAATGCCAACGTATTGTTGGCAATGCCTCATTTGTGAATCTCTTGAAGCAATATGAGAGCTTTTTTCATGATGTCAATGATGGAAAGCATGGAAGTACAGCAGCTTACTGAGCTATCTACGTGTATCTCATCAATAGGGTGCATCGAGAATTAAAGAGAGCTGTGCGCACCAATGATGTCGATGGATACATCAATATTCTTCCAAGCATTATCGAAGTCTGTTTTTCTTTGAATCGTCCCAATTACTCCAGATGGGGTTCCCTCTTTCTCCATAAATTACAACATATGGATCCTAGAGCTCGAGATATTCTAAAAGCTGGCGCAATGTCTGTTCGTCGAACAAAGAAGTCGTATGCAAGGAGTGCAGTTGACATCACCTTACATCATTTCAGTAGCAAGAGGTTCATCGTCTTCCTTTAAATGTAAAAACTTAGAGAAAAGCTCTCGTTCCATAACAGCAGCTAGAATTTTATGTATCCTGGTACACCTGTTGTAAAATTTTCCCTTCATGAAACCAGCAACTGACCCCTCAGCCAAAGCACCTGCTTCATTGAGTAGATATTCAACACCTGAATCAGCTAGAAAGGTTCCCACTGCCCCAAAAAAGGCCAGCTCGAAATGAAAGTTACCAAGCAGAATGATGAGCTTATCAAATGTAGGAGCCTGTAAAGCTTGAATAGAATATGCCTTGAGGGCAATAGCAAGGTCATAAGTGACAACTGCATACCCCTGATTTGTCTCTTGGGCAACTTTGACTGAGCGTACCATTGTTTCCCGTACTACGTCACTTCTTGTTGGGGGAAGAGAGATGGGGTCCATGTATGCAATAATAGTTCGTGGAAGATTGTCTGTCACAAATTGTGAAAAGAAGCCTGTAAAAAGTGGTATCTTCTGTGTGAAGGACTGGAGAAGCCATGTGAAGTCCAGGCCTTGTTGTTCAATCCAGCGTTCACTTCTTGAGGGACTCAACTTGAACTTGGCCTGTTTGAGAGATGCTCGAAAGGGAAGAATAATTCTTTCACTCCCGTGAAAACGTCTCCTCATTCGGCCAGTAAATGTCCCTACTGGGTTAGCAGGTTGTTTGTCTAGTAGAGATTCCAGTGGAGGCTGGTTCTGGTAGCATATTCCCACCATTGAATGCAGAGTATTCTTGCCATCCAATGTCTCGGTGTTCACATCATAGTTGTCCCAAGCTAATCCTGAAGCCAAAAGGAGGACATTAAAATACATATGAAATATGGTTACTTAAATCACAACATTACCTGTTGCTAAGTTGCTATGCAAATTGAGACCAGCAGGGGTTTCACATCCACTATCAGAGCATGTGTAGGCTATCTCAGTTTCAAGCCGCTTCACTTCATCATAACTAATGCAATGGCCAAAACAATTCAGTATGGTCAGTAATGATTTCGATCCAGTTAGTGTTCCCAGTACAAGCCCAAGTGTTTGATGCTTCCAAGGACAAACTGCTCCCCTAGTGCAGTTGAATACAGCATCAGATGCACTGGCCCATGCTTTTCTCTCAATTACATTCTCAGAGTGTGCCGATCTTGCTTCTGATTGCATACCACCAATAAGAGTACGAAAGAAGAGGAGAGTGAGAGGGGGTATGTTGGGGGCATTATCCTTCAACATGTGAACTGAAGTAGGAGATGGAATTTTAGATGAGGGTATTGCAAAAATCTCTGTGCGCAATGCCATAGCAGCATACCTAATTTTTTCAGCTGCATCGTCAGACTCATGTAGCAAGGCAAATGCTTCTGCAGATGTCATAGAGGAAGAAAAGACAACATTGCCAGATTTATTTGCTTGCTTATCTATGATGACTACATCTTCAAAGTGATCCTTCACCTTAGTCATGAGGCTCTGTACAGAGTACTTGTTAATGTCATCGTGAGTTCCTCCAAGAGCAAGAAACTCTTCTTTATATAAACTGAAAATAGCAGTTGCCAGCATGGGTTTTTTCTTTTTGATGATTTCACTGTCAAGGAAATTTAATAATGTCTGGAAGGCTTCGTTATGCTTCTTTCGAGTGGATGCTTGCTCCTCTTCATCCTCATCCTGCCTTACATAATTTCGCCTACAGCTGTTGTGGTATTTTGCCTCCTTTGCAATAAGATCTTCTCCAAGTCCAAGGATCCTGGTGTCACATTTCCTTTTGGCTGCACATACAATTGATTTACACCCATCCAATGTCAAGCACTGTTTTAGTGCTTCATTTTTCTGTGACTTCCTCTTCCTCTGCTTTCCACAAAAAAGACAATCCTCTCCAAGAACACCCCTCTCATTGGTAGACGGATTACCACTAGTTGAACGAGTTGCTTTGCTGGGTGGAAAATGTTCACTGTCACCTTGAGGTTGTCTTTTAGTAGCGCAGAACCGACTCAAACATTTTGTGTGGTAATATTTGCCTTCTGACTGCTCAGTCATTCTGATCTCCTCTGATATACTAAAAAATTGCTCATTTTGTAAAGTTAATCGGCGTGCAGCAGCATTCTTGACTGTTTCCCATCTCTCTGGAATGAACAATTTCAAGCCAGGTACCTTCTCTTCCGTCTCTTTACAGATGACACAAACAGGAATACTTGCCATGGTCATGCACTCAACTACTCAACAAGCAGCTGCAGTTCAACAAGCAGCTGCAGTTCAACAACTGAAGCCTGCTGCTGCATGCAAGACTAGGCACAACCGCATGCACACACATACACATGCAGGCACTAGCTAGCAAGCAAAAAATGTCACATACAAACACATGCACAAACATCTGCTGACTCAGCACACCAAGAACAAAGAATGCATGAAAACATGAGTGTAGATACTTTACTTGTGGTGTTAGCATGCACGGTTATGCTGATATTGATATAAATAGGTTTTTAGGTAATGGCGGCACAAATTAGGGGATTTCGGGTACAAAGCCACACCCAGAACCCGGCAGCAACACATTTTTGTAACAAGGGGGGTAGGCCGCACCTAAAAATGGCATCGACAGTTGTGGCCCTTTTCGCATAAATAAATCTTCTGGGCTCCTGCTCTATAATGGAAGAACCCAAAGTTTTGTTTTACAATCAAACATATGGCCCACTATCAAAAAGATTCTTTGCTTTTTACACTGAAAAATTATATAAATGTATAAATATATATATTATAGATATATATATATATATATATATATATATACAAAACATAGCTTCTATTTTCTAATTTAGAAGTGTAAAAATAATTTAATATTACATTAAAATTCATAATAAAGAATAATGTTAGTATATGCAAGCTAACAAAGAAATAATAGTACCTATTGCACTCTGAGTTTAATTTATATTAAATTAAATAATCCATATCTTTCTTTCTTACCAATAAAAAAGGTAACTTTGGTGTTTGTTCTAACGATAGCCAAAAACTTCTTTACAATATTTTGTGAAACTTTCAAAATTAGAAGTGGACTTCAGTTTGTAAATAAGTGGTCCATAGCCACTTCCAACTATCTTGAGCTGGGATAATTTGTCGTGAGAATAATCATCTTCACCGGCAGAGGTATGCAGTGCAACACCAACAAACTTGTGCAAATCATTCACTTCTAAAACAAGAAGCAAAAATTCACAAATGAAAAGGTGACTTTAAAACAACTAAGTTATTCAGAATTAAAAACAATTTATACAAAAGGTTCATCATGGTTCCTATTAACTAGAAGGTAGTCTAAAGCTAAACTACCATAAATCAAATAACACAATAACCTTGGCTAACAATCTATAGTCAATGTAGTTAAAATCACACTTTCATAAATAAAATGGCTAGTCATTTGTGTGAAAGATTTTATGTGAGTTTTGTTTTTGTGTGAATCAATATTACTCTTAACCACAAGATAATTTTAATCTGCTATTTCACACATGCAACACTTGTCAAACTATTTATACCTGAAATTTTTGTGCTTTCCAAAGATGAGAAAAATTAGTTGCTTTCAAACCATTTTTTGCTTTGTAAAGTCCAGTGTGACTAAGAGTGTCACAGCATTAATTAATCTAATCCCCCAATGCATACATTATTAAATTCAGCAAATATTTTACTGTGTCATATTTGCACTGGTGACAATCTTCTCTGTAAGTAATCAGGTTTTTTGAAAAAAATTATATACACTGCTTTACCTTATATAAACAGGATGCAACTGGCAAGAACTCGTATGCTTATGACTTACTGAGAAATACAGTAAAATATAGTGAGGTACAAAAATGACAAGTATGATAGCCTAGCTTAAGTTCAAATACAAGAGACACATGGATTGATCTCCAATTACATCCAAATAAACTGATCAATGGAGAGCTTACTATCTTCAAAAGAAAAAAATTTGAAGAGTACTGACATCTTAGCACACCAACTCAGACTGTTTTCCATTCCTAGTTTCTTGACAACAAATCTTAATCAGTAATTCAAAACTGAAATGTAATTCTACTCTTTATTGTACAGTAAAGTTGTTTATTATTATAATTATAATGGTACTCTGAAGAGAAGTAGTGTTGTCTTTTAGGGGCTCCCTAATTATTATAAAACTAAACTGAGTTGCATTTGAAATTAGAAAAAGCTATATAAGTCCAGCATTGTAAAGCTTGATAGTCTCTACCCAATCGGCATCAATTTCAATACTATTATCAAGTTATTATCAAGTTCTGACCCTTCACAAAAAAAACTTAATAAGCAGTAACTCAACAGTATAAAGGTAAAATGTGAGGGTCGTGGAAGTCGTGGGTTGTCATAGCTCAGTAGTTAGAGCACTGGTGGCTAAAACCAGGGTTCCTGGGTTCTATTCCCTGGCAACAACTAAGATTGTTTCACATTTTTCCTTTGCCAGACCCTGTAAGTGAGAAAGTTTCATATATCATACTAATATACTACATGCACATTCATATTATGTATCTTAATTGGTTTAACTTTGTACACCCCTAATAGTGTCTCACTTTGCTCACTCACAATATCATATACTCAATATACCACTGAGCACCATTAAAAGTTGCTCTGCTCTCTCACCAATAAGCCAACATATCTCATCGACTCATGATTTTCTTAACATTACAAAATAATGTGGTACCTTAGTAAATCTTAAAGATCATTAAAACATTTTTTCACTTATCTATCTTACTCAACCATAAAATTGTTATTAATACTTGCCTTTGGTTTCATTATGGATCCACTGTATTATACTGTAGCATTCTAAATAAGCTTCAATACAGTTACATTTTCGGGGATCAGATAAAAGTTCTCCAAAAAATGATACTGCAGCTACCATAGTATAATGAATTGCTGAAAGAGATTGGCCTCGTGTTGAAGATGCAATTTGATTAACAACATCTTCCACAACAGTAAAGTCGCCTGTTAAATTCAATCTGTCTCTCAGTTCAAGAATTAATCTTACTGCACTAGATTGCTTGCATAATGATAAATAATTGTTCATGTGATCCACTGTGTCTTTAATCCATGCTGGAGGCATACTACTGGGATTACGCTCTTCACACAATTCCAATGCCGAATGTAATAAATATAATTGTTCTGTAACATTTTCATTATGATTGATATATTTTTCATATATTTTTCGAACTTCCTCCAGTTTTATACTTTTATCCTTCAAGCTATTGATAAGTAACTCACACTCACTGTAAACTGGATTCCAAATTAAAACCACAAAGTTCTGCAAACTCAGTGATGTAGAATTTTCTAAAGCTGACTTAAGAAAGAAAAATGAAAATTTATTTGGAAACTTCCTGAAGAGTATATCAAATCTAATTAAAATAGATTGAATATCGTGACAACTTTGAAAGAAAATTGGCAAAATTATGTCCTTTTCAATAATGCACAACTTGTTAATGCTCATTAGTTCATGTTTTTCTCCTATTTCGTCTATTAAGTTGTTTAAACCTAAGCAAAAAACATACTAAAAAAAAGTGCATTTAAAATTGCTCTACATACCTTTGATAAACACATGAGAGCCCTTAAGGCATTCACAAAAAACTGATAATATTTGCCTATGACTTTTGAAGGCTATTGCTTCAGCAATACGATGCTCCAAAATAGACCACTGAAAAATTGTTTTCTCCTCTTCAGAACATTTGAAGATAACTGCATCACATATTTTTTTTAAATTTGTTCTGTTGTGTTCTTGTCCTACTTCAATAATTTCTTGTAATGTAATATCTCCAGTAGAACATCCGTTGAAAAATCCTTCTAACATACTATATGCTAATGAGCACATAAATTTAACATGATCAGAGAGACATGTGTTGTCTGGTTCACCCTGACTTTCACTTCCTAAAGTGACATAAGTTGCAACGTTTAAACCATTAACTATAAAATAATGAAACTTACGATTAATAGATATGAACATAGGCCAAAGGTTCCATTTTAAAAGTGATGACATGGAAATATAATTTGTCTGTTCTGGTAACACTTTCAACATTATTTTATTGAGCACTTCTCTAGTTACTGCTCGTCTTGCCGCTGTGCTATGATAAAGTGACTGTAATACCTGTTCATCTGGACTCTAAAGCAAATAACCTTTAATTTAAAGAAGGAATAAATTAAAAAAATAATAGCATACTGATTGATCAAAAACTTGTGTAACTGCATCAATGATGACCTGATTGACTACAGGATGTGGACTGTCCAAGGACTCCAAAATATCAAGTAGCTTCATACGGCCACCAGGAAACTAAAAACACAAAGCAAAAAAAAAAAACAGAAGGTTTTTATAACCAGGGTCAAGTGGTAATTATGCTATTGTAAATTCTTTGCCAGTAAAAAGGACAGATAATGTAGCCTGTCATTGTATAAAAGTGATGATTATCAATGGCTATATCAAAAATTATAAAATGAAAACTATTTTAACTTCCTCAGGTTATAAACTTAAAATTTGTGAAGAGTAATATATTTAAATCACTGACCATGACAACAAAATATCAAGTACATTATTATTAATAAAAATTTTGGTTAGCAAAATTCTTTCTTTTGCATGTGTTAAGAATTTAACATAAAAACTATAAAAATATTTGGCAAAACATATAGGTTCCCTTATTGGTAGTTCCGATCATCATGTCAAGAATTCAAAAGATTTTGTTCAAAAATTTAAAATTATTGTAGTTCATGTACAGCTCTGATGTAAAAATTCCAATAGGAAACCATCAAAATTATGATAGAATAATAAACATGATGAAGATTTGCACAGTAGAGCATTACTCCAACCCAAAACAATATGTGAATTGATAGATTTTTTCTATCACTTTAACAAATTTTCAAATCAATGTTGTTTCTAATGAACAATTTGAATGAGCATCAGTGGGCTCTCCCCTTTCCCCAGTTTTAGCTAACATTTTCATGGAAAATTCTGAAACATCCATATTGTCCACAATGCAACCAAAAACCTGGCACAGATATGTGGATGACAATTTGTGCTATAGCCCCATTCAACTGATTTACTCCAATATTTCCACAAACACATCAATAGCCAGCATAATTATATCGAAGTGAAACATCTAAACCAAACATTGTTAACGTTAACAAATACTGACCATTACATTCATTATGATTCCCATAGTCATGATCATATTTTCACTGGAACACTCAAGTGCTTGAAACACAGAGCAGAACGAATTTGTGTGATAAAAAATTTACAAATGAACTTCACCATATGTGACCGGCAATGAGAAAATCGACCGGTGTGACAATAAATTAAAATCGAGTAAACGGCACTAAAGTCAATTTACCTCAATTTTTTACAAAAAATTTTTTTGTTTTTTTTCCCTTAATTTTCTGAAACCTTTACTATCAACTACCGGAGGTTAAAATTTCAGCGGATTTGGGCGAAACTTTATTATTATATCTATTTTATTCATTTATTTATCTATTTACTCATTTTTAATTTGTTTATTCATTTTCTCATCTACTTCTTACCTCCGTATTTATTTACACCACTTGCTTGCCTCAATATTTACTACCCTCCCATTCATTCCCTTTAAATTAACCTTTTTACGTTTTTATCATCAATCTTGCTCACATATCCTCCAGCTAAGTTCATTTTTTTTCAGTTTACAGTTTTTCATTGTTACCAACTGATGAAAACCAACCTGGATCAAAACATTTTGGTTTATTCTTCAATAGATGTGTACAGTATATGATTTATAATAATCAATATATTTTCTTCTTAATAGTATGGCACATAAAATTGCCCATTCAAAAATGTACAGGAAAAAATCACTGTTCAATTGAAATCGCATTGTGAAAGTGAAATAGCACATAGTTAAATAGCATGTAACTAAGTGAAATATCATGGAAACTAAGTGAAATATCATGCAAACTAAGTGAAATACCACAGTAGCTAAGTAAAGTAGTATGGGTAAGTGTGCATGTGTGCAGCTTTATCCTTGGAAACATACAGTTCGAGTAGTTTCTAGTAGGAGATAATGTCATTCTTAAGTGCAGAAGTTCTACCTGTATTAGGTGGAATTTTTTCAACATATAAAAAGGAGTCATAGGTTGAAAACGAAGTTCCGGAGGAAGCTAATCCTGAAATACAGAGATAGTGAGTGAACAATATACATTGAAGCCTACCAGGACTATTGAGGTGAAAATGGTCAAAATTCTGAAAAAAATTACTCATTCAGAGAACGAAGATTGTGATTCATATTATGCTTGAGAAGCACCTTATTAAAAGATTTCTATTTACTGCTGTAAATGTTACTGTGTATTCATAGTAAGTATTAACAATCAATCAATATTTAAACATAGCCAGAATTTTTTCCCCACAGTAGATTTTGGTGAATTTTTGGTATGTTGTTCAGTAAACAAGAAAATGCTTATTATGATATCAAATTTCCAAATTTTTTCCAGGTCAAACTGTAGTTCAAAATATGAAGAATTGGGCTAATAATTTTCATACAACAATGAATTGAATTGCAACTTACAATAACCTCTTCATTAATATGCTTGTCTTAATCACCTAGTTACAATTTGAATTAAGTTATCTAAATTGGCTAAGCTTCAAATTTATTTGAACCAAAATATATTATAATGAGTAATTTTTACCAAAATTAAAATACAAGAAAATAAAATTACTACTTACTCTAATCCCAAAGACTTTAGTACGAAATATTTCTTGCAGAACTGAACGCAGATCATCTTTCAGCTTTTCCGGGCAATCACAGTTAGCTAACACATTGAACGTCTAGAAAATACATGCAAAATCACAATGAAATAATGTAACAGAAACAGACAGACTGACTGACTGACAGACAGACTCACAGACAGACTTTAAGCTGACATAAAATTTGTAACCAATTGGTAAAAAAAAGTTCACCCCACTTGAACTTTCCATCAACTGTAGTTTGTTGATAGGTTATCAAAAAGTCATAATATGCAAATGCACATTAACAAATGCTACAACTTGTATGTAAAAAGTTGGTGAAGTCTGCTTAGTTATCAATGTTCAGGGATCATAAATCCCTCAGCTGAAGGTTGGTACGGGGTTGAAGGACCAGAGCCCACCATAGGCTACGCCCAGCTTCAGCAAGTTAACATGAATATGATTAGATGATAATAAGGTAATGTTAACATGTTAGTTTACTGTCCGCTAAAGACTTTTACTTGTTCAGGTTGCTAAACCTTGAACACTCAACATCTCTTTAAGTGCTGATCTGTTCATATTGTCGATTTTCCACTACATTTAGTTGATTTCTTAAGTGCAAGTAGTGTGCAATGGATGCAAAAAATGAAAGAATGAAATTTCCTTTTTGCAGAAGACTAAAGTAAAAAATTTGGTCTGATTATTTCCTGTGTGTGAGTCTAAAAAATTATTCAGTAGTTTCTACACTTAAGTATGACACTATCAAATTTATATACTCTTACATGGCAAGCTTATTGAGGTGTATATATTTTTATTTATTATTTCATTCGTTATGTAATGGACATGTGTTGAAAAATATTGTAATTAATGCATCTTTTCAGAAAAAAAAAAATCACAAAAGGCTAAAACAAAACAAAAAGTTGTGATACATTTAGTCCAAGTTGAAGGTAGTATTAAATAGCCAAAGTCCCTTCTTTTAAGGGTGCAGTACCACTTGAAACCGCAGCGCTAAACCGCAGATGGAGGAGTTATGCTATGTATTTATTTCTCGTTGTCTGTTCAATGTACGCTTACTTTGTTGTTGCAGTTGAAACAGACACCAACAGACAGCTCTTATAAACCAAGTTTCAAGAAAAAAGACCGATCAGGAACTGAGAAACAACGGTACAAACCTTAAGGCTATTCAGCGATATTCAGGGGCGACTGTTGCAGTAACGAAGTCAATTTTTTTTCCAGCGGTAGCCTAGGGGCTTCCCCACAACTTAACAACGCTGTATTTTTGATATTAGTATTTGTTTTCCATTTTTTTAAATATTTTTATATTTTTTTTTTGTATCCTATTTAAAAGAAAAAACTCGTTGTTATGTTTTTTTTAGATGTGGAGTGTACCCCGTGTACAAAATATGAGTTCATTCTGGTCATCCAGTACTTCCGAATATCGATTTTTAGGTACGAAGCTAACTATTAATTCGTATTCATTTGATTCTTCAACTCCGCCCCCCAACTCTGAGCGCGCAATGTATTGTGGGCAAAATTCCGGGTGGTGGCGGCTCTAATTAGAACTGGTAAGCAAACACAAAAGAAGAGTTGCTGTGCGAGTGAGCCCTGCGGGGAAGAGTACAAGACTTCTGGAATGTACTGGAGGGTCCTAGACAATGAAGAAGCGGCAGCGCATTAATGGGGCCTGGAGTCACTCGTTTAGAATAGATATATCACGGCTCCCAGCTGCGACTTGAAGGAAGCCTCTGCTTTGGTGTCTTTGGAGAGCTTGATAGAAGGTTGGTGTAGCGGGTAGAAGTTAGAAGCAGTTTCAGTGTGTTAACTTCAACTTCTCAGGAATTTTGGTGTTATTTGTTAATTCTACAATAATATATTTATCAATTAGGCTGTTTATTATCAATTATTATTTCATTGATTTATTTAAAATAAGACCAGAATCAAATTTTAGATCATAGTACCTTGTCTAATCGACCTCAACAGGAGGAAAGGTGCTGACATGCTCTTCATAGAAATAGATGAGCTCCGATTATGAGAAGACACAACTCCTTGGTTCTAGGGTACAACTGGCAGGTTCACAACAAAAGTGCAAAGCAGAAGACATGGCTTCCTTGTTCTCCAGAGGAGAGAATAGTAGACCTTCGGCTCTCCTAAGAAGGCATGCCTCTGAAGGGAAGAATACTACATACATCCTGGTTATTTAGAATAGAGGACATGGCACTCCAGTAGAGAGGTCAATGAGAAGGCACAGCTCCTTGGATCCCCTAGATAGTATTGCATACTTCAGAACCTTTGATTTTGTTCATTTCATATTGTATTTGATTAGCTGTGGCCCTGCTACTATGGAGTTATGATTTATAATATTGTTTAGTAATATTTTTTAGAAAGTGAACAAATATTAATTATCTGCACTGCTGCTTCTGCCCTACAGTACTGGTAGTCCTTTGAGGTGAAAGCTCTTTGTGGTAAATTGTCTGGTACAGTTAATTGATACGTGTTCAAATTGTGCGCGAGTCGCGTACAATAGTCAATTCGCGGAGAGTAAATTGGATCGAGTTACGGGCGGGTTTTGTGGTATTCTACTGAATCGCTTAATTACCGCAGGTTCCGGTGGTACTGCACCCTTAAGCACATCATATCCTTACCCATCATAGCCAAATATATCTGGCTATGATCTAAAAAATCTAAAAAAATTTGATCAATGATCATAAAAAAAAAAAAAGATCATTGATACTACAATGATTCACTGTGATTTGTCTACCTTGAGCTTCACGTATCAACAAATAACGTTTGATACGAAAAAAATGTATGCTAGGTAAGGGGAGGAAGGGGGGGCGATCATCAGCACAAAGGGTGGGACTGTATTTTTCAAGAGATGTGTGCACATGCAGCAATTTACAAATGGATTAAGCACAATACAACAATACCAAAGTGTAACTGTAGAAAATATTCAAGTACATCAAATTACACCTTCTATACTAGTGGTGTGCTTGAGCACAAATGGCGAGCGAGCCTTAAACTACACTATTGTTAAATGATTGATTTTAACAACTAACACTCAAGCTACTAAAATAAAGTCGAGTTTTTAAATTACGTATGCGGTAAAGGGGATTCAATGCCATAGTAACCGCTCCCCGCAGCTGTTTGAATTGAAAAAGAAGCAACAAAATCAAGTCACGTTATTTAAGGTTTTCTTTGTGACATTCTTAATAGTAGTTGTAACGCACAATACTTTCACACAACTGAACATACCTACGCAAGACTTACCTTCGTGGTTCGTCTAGTGGACAATGAATTTTCAAGTAAATGCTGTTGAGTAGGGCTTATAACTATGACAAATAGCAACTAACTCGAATAGAAATGGAGCTCCCATAAGTTTTTGCATTTTAACTGCACCCGCAAAAGAATTCAAAGCGGTAAACAATTCAATTTCTAAGGTGATACGGGTAATGGTCGCTAAACCAGAGGATTCTGTTTAGTGAAGTTTGGGACAGGGTCGAACGCGGAGCGAACACAACAATACGTAGGGTCAAAGTACAAAATGACATACATACGTCCAAACATATATCTAAATAAACAAACATCCCCGATTTTCGATTGTGTTACCCCTGTAAGTGTCTCGCTTGCTACACTCGCTCGCCAATAATTGTTTTGTAGGTGGGAAAAAGCTTGGTGGGGAAACTTTTTTTAGGGGGGTGGGAAGGAATCAGCTCGGGGTGAGGGGGGGGGGGGGGGGGGGAGTCCCAGTGTTCTCGTTCTCTGTATCAAGCACTGCATAAATTAGGGAAAAATAGTTAACCAAATAGTCACTTGTGTAAATCCGTATGAAGACGTGAGAATAATAAAAATCCTTTACCAATGGAACGTAGTGTAGCATTTTTGTATTTGTATCATGGTGCTTGCAAACTGTCAAATCAGATTGCTCAATTCCCGGTAAATATATTTGATACACACCTCTTACAAGGTGAACAAATGAACCATCCATGTCAAAAGTTAGTTCTTTGGCTTTTTCTATAGCCTAGATCCATGGTACAAGTTGGTGGCACTGATGGTCCATTTTGCATAAAATTAAAATAAGGTGTTTTTATTGCCTTATAAAATACATAAATATTTTTATCACATAATAAAAAAGAATTGCTCCAATTTACAAAAGCCATTTAACTTGCCATTATATCTTCTGTAAATTTTGTTGTACTTCTATTAACATCCCATTCTGTGAATGTGAGACACTTTTTCAATAGTGTATCTTTCAATTTGTTCATAAATGTGGGTAAAAATGTTTTAGGAAGAGCATCAGCCTTAAAATCAAAGCATGCAGAAAGTGAGTATAACAAGAAGGACAAGCTTTCCGTGATTGCTTTTAACTCTATTGATTTATCGCAAAGTGGAAATGAAGGAGAGCTTATTTCAAAATATATTTTTCGTGCTGCTCGTAAAACTAACTTTAATTCATCCAACCTGCAAGAAGTAATAATTAACAATTATTAAACTTAGACAACATTTGAATAACTTACTGAAGACACTTTAATGGCATGCTTTTAATTCTTTCTGTTAATATTTTCAACAAATTTGGTACTAGAGACACCTACACATACATCACAATTACATAGGAGAGAGTACGAATTGATTAAATTACTTGATAATAGTCATATCACATGGGAATAGTCTAATATACAAAATTGAGGAGGGAAAATTGAAAAGGAAAATGGCTGAGAGAAATGAATGAAAAGTGAATAATTGAGTGAACAAGTGAAGAAATGAATGAATATTTTTAAAAAAACTACAATTTGAGTGAATCTTAATTATACACTGTTCTTGCCATTCTATTGCATCAAGATAACAATACCATTATGAAACCTATGGCAGATTTACATAAACATAGAAATTACTGCTTAAATAAATACAGCGACTACTCATGATATGTTTGTCACAACTTTTATGTTGCAGTCTCAAAATTCACTTTGACAAAAACTGAAAGACAGAGAATTTACTACAATAGCCCCGAAAAACAATCATTGAACATTACCAATCTAACCTGCTTTCTGAATTCATAAGTATTTCGATGTCTTAATAAAATATCCATTACAAAATGAGCTAACACAGAAATCAAGTCTATTCTGTGAAATATAAATTCCAATTCTTGTCGAGGACACATATATATTAACTGAGGCAACAGCAAAATGTCCACGAATGTCAGTGGCAACAAAGTTTCCACAAAAATACTGCAAAAAATAATATTAATCGAAAATATAGCAACAATATATTTGCATCACATATGTAGACAACATTAATCTGATATCTGATACGAAAGTTTTCCCAATGAATCACTATTTGCATGGTCAAGTCCTTATCATACAGTGGTGCTTGATATATACTAACTTTTTAATTGAAATACAGTTGTTATATATAAGCCTTAAATGTGTTATGTGGGTTTTTGCACTTCCTGAACTCCCTTGAATCACATCATCAGTTAAGTTTAATTTTGTCAGTCATCTTTTTGTTGCTTAGATTATATTAAATTATACATTATCTCTTTGGGAATACAAAATTGAAATACAACAAAAGTACCATATTTTTATCCAATTCTTATACTATCCTCTCTCACAGTCGCACTTCATGTACTCTCTTTTGCAAATAAAAAATGCAGTAACATTGTGGCAGGTTTAGTTTCAGCGAGCGAGCGAAGCGAGCGAAGCTGACTATCAGTCGTGTTCAATTGAGATTTCAGATATATCTATGTATACGTACGTCAAAAATTTTCGCCCGCGCTTCTAATTACGTAAGTTAGGTAAAGCGTTCACAGTTCCAGTATTTTTCAATTAACTAGCGCGGCGAATCCTGCTGCACTGCCTTACGCAACTTTGTTTCAACCAAAAAGTTTATAGCTACTCTCTTCTTGAAACAATTGTGAAGTCTTTGTCAAGCTGCGCTTCTTTGCCACTGCTTTCGAAGTTTATTCAGGTAATTCTGTTATTGTTACTACAATGCATAGGTCCACTTCCTTAGTCTGGGATCAGAGACTTTAGATTCTCTGATGCTAACTGAGAATGGAAAGGGTTACACTGTGCACTACAGTTAGATGTAATTTCTGTCCTATTTTTCAGTAAAAAGAGTCTGCTCGCTTACCATGCATTTGCGCTATTCGAGCGCACCACTAGTTAGCTACCTAATAGCAAAATACTAACTACGAACTACAAGAGTTTAACTTTAATTTTTAACTGGACATGACACGAGGGAATATAATAACAGAGTGACTGACTGAGGTGAGGTGAGTGCTACTATAATTATAATGAGGTGAAAGTTCATACGAATATGAAAGTTCGATCCGTGTGTCTACTATATCACTCCCCATCCAGTGAGCTGCTAGGGAGCGAAATCTCTCAGGTGTGAAGGCTAATGCACACGGCGCCCAGATCGAGTAGTCCTGGTTGCTGGCTTCAACTGTCAATGGAAACAGAGTCTGTGCAACCGTTAAGGTCTAACATGTAAAAACAATCTGATCTGCTAAGGACTGGAAAATGTGGTTGCTGGAGAGGCCTCTTAACTATGTCATGATGTACAAACATGTGCGACGCTGAATCTAAGGACTTGGAGTCTCGTCTAGGTGAGTGAGAAGGTTGTCTGCTCAGAATGCAACATAAGGGTCGCATGTACTCTTTCAGTCAAGCTGCATAACTTGCTGGATTAATATCCAAGAACTATTGGTAGACGAAAAACTCTCCAGGGAGGCAGAGGCTAGTACCGTATACCAGCTCCGCAGCAGTACACTTGCAGTCTTCTTTAATTGTAGTGTGGATTCCCAACAAGGCCAGGTACAGCATGTCAGTCCAGCATTCAGGATGTGGTGACGCCTTGAGTGAAGCCTTGAGCTACCTATGGAAATGCTCCACCATACCATTGGCAATTGGATGATAGACAGTTGTTCGGATGTGTCAAGTCCCAAGAAGTCGCGTGACAGATTTCCATAGAGATGACTCCAACTGTCCATCACAATCTGAAGTGATAGTGGCTGGAACTCCAAATTGGGAAACCCATATTAAAATGAAAGTTCTGGCTACTGTCTCTATTGTCCCATCAGTGATAGGGACTGCCTCAGGCCATTGAGTGAACCGATCAATGCAAGTGAGGAGAGGAGGTAGACACAACCGTTAAGACAGAGGTAATGGTCCAACCAAGTCAATGTGTACATAGAGAAAACGAGTATAAGGTATGGTAAACATGCCGTGGGTCGTGGCAACATGACGATGGACTTTAGATCGTTGGCACTGAAGACAAGAATGGGCCACTGACAAACATCTCTGTTAACACTTGGCCACACAAAGTGCATGGTCACATTTCGTTGCATAGCATGAATACCAGGGATAGAAATAGAATGTAGAGCATCAAAAATAGCTAATTGGAAACACTGTGGAACATAAGGATGTTGTACACCAGTAGAAACAGAAACACCACAGATGAGTGAGATGCCTTGGGACATAAAGGAATACTTTGAAGTTGAAGTTGAAGAGAAGAGTGGTCTTCTGCTTGTGCTAAAGCCACTCCATGGAAGTGTGTCCAGTGTGAAGAGCGTTAGCTTCAAGGCAAAAGAGAGCAGCAGCGGCAGCATTCATACATGACAAAGGTCAGTGGTGAATTGGCTGATGAAGTCCAGGTGTCTTACTTGCCTGGGAAAATGATGATCCGGACTTGAGAAGAAAGCATACATCAATGGCTTATGAACAGTCAGCACATGAAATTTATGACCTTTGAGTAAACACCTGAAATGCTGGATCGACAGGTAGATTGCCAATAGCTCACAATCATAAGTGCTGTAGCATATCTCAGCTGGCGTCAAAACACTTGAGAAAAATAACAACGGGCACCACTGTCTATTAACACACTGTTGCAAAACAGCACCAATGGCCACATCGGAGGCGTCAGTCATGACACTAGTGAGTGCATATGGATGGGGTGTACCAGTAATGTGGCTTCAGTGAGAGCTTGCTGCACGTTGGTGAAAGCTGAGAGAGTGTCATCAGTCCATGGCGGTGAGACAGAAGAACATACAGTACGTTTAAGTAGGGAGTGCAATGGTTGCAAGATATGGCATATGGCATATACTAAGTAACTATGGTATTAATTGGCAAGTCAGTGAAGCGAGAGAGACAGTATTATAAATGAAAACACAGCTTTCTTGGCTCACTCCCAGTTTCTTCTGGTACTACAGCAATAAGCAAGTCTTATTTAGAGTTAGGCTAAAAACTGTGCTATAATTCCTTAATAATACTTGTTCTTTCAAGTCACAAAAACCTGCACCTTACTATTACTATGGTATTGACAACTCTTGACCAGACTAAAAAAAAATAAACTTGGTCATTTCTTAGTTATTGCTTTTTTTGTTGGGAGCTACTGGTTATTGAATGGATTAAATTGTTGACCAAAGATTATACTTCTTTTTGGTTTTGTTTTTGCTTTTGAGGCAAGAAAGTTTTTGTATTTGTAGAAATTAATAGTCAAGAACTCCTGTATACATATTATTCGTACTTCTAGATACATGCATAAAACAAAGCCTGTTTTAAGAGCTACTTGCCCTTCACTTTAGAACAGCTAAAGTTGTACTGCAAAAGCAACCACTGCTCCTGAAAATAGAGGTAAGAGAGTATTGTAGTACTACTGGACTTAGTAAGGTAGAGCAGTTTATTAAGTCACCATTAGCTTTATTGTCAAACTAGCTATAGTCTGTCCAAGTTGAATTGGCCAGAAAAAAAAAACTAGAATAACTTTTGAACGGAAACAGCTACACATCCAGGGTTTGTACTATTAGAAAGCTCGCGCCGAAGCGGTTGAAAATATTTCCACAGTATACTCCAAAACCAGAGAGAAAGTGTTATTCCAAAACTCAATACAATAGTCTATGGGAATAGAAAAACCACAGGTTTCCCGCTCAAAATGTGCCCGCTTTTAGTCACATAGTACAGCTCAACTGATCACGTGGACTGTCTTCATTAAGAATTTTGTAACCAATGAGCAGCTTCTTCTTAGATTGCTGCATTTCTAGCTTTGTATCGCGATTAGCTTAGGTTGCGAGTGTGGAAAAGGGTAGATGGAGTGTCCTGTTGTCCTGTTGTCCAGAGGGAAGAGAAGAAACAAATACATCTTGGCCTTTTACGAAAGATTTCACAGCTTCAATCTGTTTTTGTCGCAATACTTAAAATCCTAATTTTAAACCCTGGCTGGCAATCACAGTATTGAGACGCTCCATATGATCAAGTAGCAATTTGCTTAAGCGCAAAATATATTTCGCGATCACATGCGCATTATTTATAGGCAATCTTTGTTATGACGTAAGCACTCCGCTAACACTCAGGCAGTAAAAATATTGCTGAATGTGCGGAACAAAAAAGTTATCGAGTTTGACCAGACCCTTTCCTGGCTTGCGTTCGGTAAAGGGTCTGGCCTGCGAGACTAGCCTAGTATCAGCTTGGAAACAACGGACATAAACAAAGCAGGTATGTTCACCATTGCTTTCGCCATTGATGGTAAACTTTTTTGAGCGAGCTTTCTTGTACACTTTTTCCTTGATGGTGTCCCAATACTGTAAGTCTTAGAGCCAGATGAATAACCTACGCGAACCTGCATTGATATTATTGTGCATTAAGATAATAATTCTTAATATTGTGCTAAATATATACTACTACTCACTTCAACAGTAGGAGACTGAGCTAATGCTTGGTGATCTAGAATTGGTGCACACTCAACACTATACTCATCCATTGCTTCTCTAGAGTGTGTGGGGGAAAAAAAACTTGATTTATTTTTGCTTAATTTTTTTTAAATATCATCCTTGAGCTTGTTAATCTTTTCCTATAACTTAAATATTTTATTTAGACACAAATCAAAGCTATGACAAAGGAAAGCACATGAATTTTCCAGATCAGGAACAACACAATTCAATGTCAGTTCTTGAAGCACAGTTAGTGAACGACTGCAACTGGATCTGTGCAATTTCTTTCTTCTTCTAGGGTCACCGGACAGAGCCTCAGAACAAATGCAGATTTGAGATTTCATAGCTAAACACTATATATAGTTCCGATTAATAATGCAAATTATTTATACGAGCGTAGCGGCACAGTTGATGACGTAGGCATTGCGCATGCCATCCATGAATTTCATGGATAATAAAAACAGAAAGTCTATCGAGTTTGACCAGACCCTTTCCCCGCTTGCGTTCGGTAAAGGGTCTGGTCTGCAAGACTAAACTCGGGCTGCATTCCACCTTCAACTCGGATCACATTTATATTTTGTATATGTGTACTACTTAAATTCTATCATCTCATCAATTTCATATATATATTATAAATAAATGAAACAATTGATAATTGTATTTTTTTTTAAGTCTAATAACTTTAGCTACAACAGTGCTGTACTGCTGAATCCTGTGAATATCAGAATATTTCTTGGGACACAGTAGGTAGAATCGACTGCTTTTAATCTTGTCTCTTTAGAAGAATGCCTTACCAGTTTGCGTTTTCCATCTGCTGTACATTATCTGCGCGTAAGAAACATAAGTTAGACGAGATGAGCTGCACCGTAAAGGCCCCTTATTCACATGCAATGTTGATGTTGGCGCGTTTAATTGACTTGGATTCACATGACTAAATTGCTTCCGGTTAAGTACTAAATTGCTTCCGGTTAAGTACTAATTTCATTCCTCATTCACTGCGCTTGCAGTCATGCCAACTCAACTTGGACATACTATAGTGCTTTGGTCTCAAGAAATGGTAATATTCAACCATTATCAGATTTAAGTTGTAAATCTGTCTTAAATTACAACTACATGCTTACCCGCCATTTGTGCATAAGCACACCACTAGTTATAATTCTGTACTATCACTTTGAGTAAAAAGTTTCACCAATGCTTTTTTCTACTATGTTTTTATTACCAGTCCATCAACAGTGCCGTCACACTCATTGAGTGCGAAAACCCCACAGAATAGACCATGTATTTGTACTTCTAGATACATGTACTAAACAAAGCCTATTTTCAAGAGCTATTGGCACTTCACTTAAGAAGAGCTTAAGTTGTACTGCAGAAGCTACCATTACTCCAGAAATTGAGGAATGAGAGCATTGTAGTAGTTAATGAATTGTTAATGGCTATATACTTGTAACATTAAAATAGAACTACTGAACTTAGTAGGGTAGAATAGTATATTAAATAAATGTATTTTGTCATACTAACTAGTGCTTTAGTTCAAAGATATAATAAAATTCAAACATTATTAGATTTAAAACTTAAATCCAGCTGTAGTTTAAATACAACAAAGGGCTAACAAGCCATTTGTGCACAAGCACATAACTAGTATATAATTGGCGAGCAAACGAAGCGAGTGAGACACTTACAGGGGTAACACAATTGAAAATCGGGGATGTTTGTTGGCGAGCGAGCGAAGCGAGCAAGACAGTATTAGGGGTGGATAATGCAAAATCAGGTATATGTTCGATGTATATATATATATATATGTATGGATTGTACGTATGCCCTTAAACGCGCGTGCGGGTACCGTCTTTTTCTCCTAAAAACACGGCCTTTTAGGCTTGACCCCACTTTCTTCTGATACTACAGCATTAAGAAAGTCTTACTTGAAACTTGGGCTCCAAATTATGAGATAATTCCTGCGAAACGCTTGTTTTTCAAGTCCCAAAAAGTTGCTGCGACTGGTTACTAAGGCATTGAAAACCCTTTACCAGACTTAATTTCAAAACTTCGTCGTTTTGGGGGGCTGCTAAAAATGCCGCTTGGTAGGTTGTCAAGTGCAACTGGTAGCCGGAATGGCTAAATAATAATACTAAGGAAGCCACCATTACTTGGAAGAAGCTGAGGTAAGTACGTAGTTCCGTACTTGTTAGCTAAAATTACAAAAATAGCTGTGGCCATTATTTTTTGTTAGAGCTGCGAGCTTGTTCACCAGTTACTGGTAATTGAGGTAGTCAGAATGGCTGAAATTGGATACTACAGAAGTTACCACTGTCAGAATACCTTATAACAATGCTGAGAGCTTGTTCAAGAATTACTGGTAATTGAGGTAGTCAGAATTGCTCAAGTCTGATACTACAGAAGTTACCATTACTCAGGTAAGAGTATTAGTGTTTGCTACTGCTATTATACTGTTCTGAATGAATTAAGCTAAAATATAAATTCTGTAGTAACAATATTGTAGTTTTAACTAGTCATTTTGTACTTTGACCCTCCCGTACTTTTGCGTTAGCGCAGTGTTCGACCCCGTCCCAAACTTCACTAAACAGAATACCCTGGTTATCGATCATTACCCGTATCGTTCTAAAAATTGAATTGTTTACCGCTTTAAATTCTTTTGCGGGTGCAGTTAGAACTAAAAAATTACTGGAGTTCCATTTCTATTCAAGTTAGTGGCGGTGGTAAGTTAATAGCTATTTGCAATATTTTTTAGGCCTATGTAACAGTATCTACTTGAAAATTCATTGTCCACTAGACTAACCACAGAGTTAAGTCTTGTGTAGGTATGTTCAGTTAAGTGTGAAAGTATTGTGCATTACAACTACTATTTAGCTAATGAATATCACAAAGAAAACGTCCAAATAACTTGACTTGTTTTTTTGGTGCTTGTTTTATTCAAACAGTTGCGGGGAGTGGTTACTATGGCATTGAATCCCCTTTGCCGTATATACATAATTCAAAAACTAGACTTTGTTTAGTAGCTTGAGTGTTAGAAATTAAAATCAATCGTTTAACAATAGTCCAGTTTTAGGCTCACTCGCCATTTGTGCTGAAGCACATCACTAGTATATGTGACAGTCTATGGGAAAAGGGGGCACTTCACTCAAACAAAAAAAATTGAGTTTTTTATGTTAATAAAAAGCTACAATTTATCTCAACTTAGTGCTAAAATACTGGAGGGTAAAACCTTCCCCCTGCAGAGAAACTGGCAGTTGAACTGGGCTGTATTCAGCAAAGCAATTAAACTAGAAATCGAGAAAACATAAATTGAATTTCCACTTCCGGTATAATTAATGTTTCCGTATACTTAACGGCGTACTCCGCATACGCAATTAAATCGTACAGCCGCTTTTTAACGGCGACTAACGAAGTTTGCGTAGAGTTCTTTTTAGCTTTCAGAGCGTCTCACAGCCTGTCTTGTCGGAATCCTTGGCTACTCTACTCCATGTATTGGTAAACTTTCAACCAGAGGTAAGCTGTAGTTTGCTTGCACTATTCTCAAAGCTATGCAGTTTTTTTAGCTGCTTGTTTGAAACTCCGCCCATTCCCCGTTTATTGTACTTCGAGAACGAGAGAGAATACAAAGTAGCTTGTCTTTCCACGGCACGCTTGGGGTCTTTTAAGTTGTTTTGGCATTTGAAATTTGGCATAGACTTAGAGTAAGGGTCACTAAGACTAATTCTGCAAAAAACAAAAATAAGAGAAAGAAAGAATTTTTCCTATGACTTACTTTTGGAGCCTATATCTCAATTTCAATTTTTAAGCGAAGTGCCCCCTTTTCCCATAGACTGTCACATATATATTATATATATATGAATTTTTTATGTATTTTTTATTTATTTATTCTATGCTAGATATCTTCACAATGTTATTTTTAGGTACTGATCTGTGACATAGCTCATGTTGTTATCAAACACTGTAAACACTGTATTGGGTATGCCTAAACCAGTGGTATGGGAAAGCCCCTTTGAACAACATGGTCCACTTTACAACTTACAAACCCTAGTACAAACTACAGCAGTTAAGATATCTAATTTAGAATAAACCACTTAATACAAAGCAGAGGTGATATAGCAAGATATTTCACTGCCAGTTGGCTCATGAAAATACATTTGCTTGATCCTGAAATATTTCAGCCATATCGTACTCTGACTCACGTAATAAGTATTAAATATATACATATATATATACAAAAATAAATATTATATAAGCTAGACCTGAAAGTTTCAAATTCTCCAAAATTCATACCTCATGTCTTTCAGGCCAAATTCTGTCAGACTGTCACAAACTTGAAAATTAATAATATCCTTCCAGACATACTTTCCAGCTTCTTCAAAACTAGATTGCATTTCTTTATGCTGAAATTTATGGATAAAAGGAATGACATAAATCCATTCAGGTGACTTCTTGTGATGCTCATACAGATATTGTGCAAACTTTGCCAAAGTGGCTGCCAGTTGTTGGTGATACTTTGGCTTAATTAATTGTAACACAATGCTCAAATCTCTTGGAATGTCTTCTTTATTCACTGGCTTTAATAAAAGCATAGAAAACAAAATTGACAAAATAGAAATTAATTTATCTGAGACATTTAATCTTTCCCCAACAATGTTTCCTAGAACATTGAGTAGGACTAAGACTGAACACATCTTTCTTCCAGTCATAAGTTTGGATTCATATTCAATCTCAAGAAGTGCCATGGAGTTATGATATATCCAGTCCAACAATACCTGCAAATATTAATTGGACACATTAGCAAAATAGTGTATAGTAACAAATACTACTAAGGAAAGAAGGGAGGAGGCATTAAAGTGGGAGGATGAGTGAAATTACTTTGTGAGAAACAAATCAGTGTTAGATGTTTCTCTACCACAAGTATGTAGGAATTAAGAACTATCATGATTCACAAAAATTGAATATTAATATTTTTTTTTTAAATTTCATTGAAAACTAACTGAGCGGGTGTAAGGCACCCAGGACAGAAACGATTAATCAAGCGACAATTGAAGGACCAGCTATCTAACACACTACTCAATTCTAAGGCCTAGCTATCACCTAAGAACTGCAATGCACCAGACAGCACTTCTGTCACTAAAGCTGTCTATCTAGACACAATGCAATTGACTAGCTACTGCAGTGACTAGAACACTAACTGAACTAAGTAGCAAGACAGAGATCTCTACTAGCGAGGGAGCAGAGATCTTGCGCTACTATTACTCAAGAACTACATTACAAGAGTAACTAGAACCAAAGTAAACAGTGGGTTTGCATGAGGTAAGTTTAGAATGGAATGCATGGGAAAGAACAAGATGGTGAATGTCAAGTCTATAATTGAATGATGCTTGGGGGTGTGTTGGAGTTTCTATAGGTGATGGTTTGTGTAATGCAGAAGTCATAGATAGGAGGGGCTCATTAACTTGTTGGCTGCGGCTTTGTGAAGGTCTAGGACCTGAACACTAAAGGATTTTCTGCATGCTCTATGTGATGTGACAACCCACACCACATATGCACTCACACGAAGAAAGAGCTACAAACTGAGAACTCGGTCATTACTAGTCCAACTCTCTATTCTCTATTCTATTCATTCTATTCAAACTAATGAACTCGCTAATTACCATGTAATGTGATCCATACAATTTTCATTCATGCATACATCATAGCCTTACCTGTTTGTTACCGTAGCTGTAACATATTAGCTAGATCCTGGGAGGTAATTCACCTGAGCCAGCCTAACAGCTTACATCCCGGTAGACTGAGGACTTACTCTGGTGGCAGCGACCTAATAGAGCGGTCTCTCCTGTCACAAGTTGGTGTACTGAGCCTAAATACCTGAGCCTATCCGCCAAGCTGCGATCACACCACACTCTGTTTCTTTCTTACTAAACTTGTTCATCCAAGGCTTACATTTTACAGAATAGTTCAATGAGTGACAACAGAAATTTGGTAAAAAATGGTTTGGTTACGAATGAATTATACTAAATAGACACTTAAACATAAGAATAAAACAAGAAAATGGTATACCTAGGAAAGATGTGATTGTTATTGTGGTATGATTGTTGTACATTAGGGGGGAAAAGAATATGTACAAGGCTGTTGATCATTCAAATTGAGCGATGTTAAATTATCAATGCTGACTAAGTGAAGTAAACTGAAACATTATAGATCTATGCAGGATAGGGAGTGAGGTCATTACCTATTTGCCAATAGAGATGAAATTGATATAAATATTTCACAATCATTCCATACAAATACTAAATTCCAATTCAGTTAATGTACCAAAATAGAATATTGTTCAATTTTTGTACACACAGTAATTTACCTCATCAAATTTCTCCACTTTTCTCACATCTGACTTGCTATGATGTTCATTTTGACAAAAGTTCTGCAATTGTAATTGCTGAAAAATAAGAAGTATTTTATTTACCATTCCATCAAATGAAAAATTCTCCCAGATTTGGTCATAAAGTGTGCCCTTATGTTCTTCAAGAAAAATTTCTAAACTTTTTTTTTGATTTGTTGCATGACTAGGTAACTCAATACTCTGCTTTGAAGAATCCGATTGAAAATATTTCTTAATGAATCCCAGCCTAGATATTGACTGAAGTGGCATAACCATTCCATCATATTGATGAAAACATCCTGCAACAATAATAATGGTAATAATAACAATAATAACTAGTGGTGTGCTTCAACACAAATGACGAGAGAGTTGACCTAGCTGAAGCAAGCAGAAATTTAAATTTGAATACAACAGGTAATATTTTTAGATAACTGTTTGCTTTTAGATTTATTACACAACACTTGTTCACTGGATATACCAGCACAAGACTTGCATTTTACTTCCTTCATGACTTGACTACTGGTCAATGAATTTTCAAGTTAGAACAATTATGTTGATAGGGTGTATAGCTATGACAGACTGTGTCTCAGCCAAGATAGCTTGCTATCGCCACTAACTTGAATAGTTGCAACACCTAACCGTGTCAAGCAACATTCAGATTATGTCAGAGATACACAACCTAATTCAAAGAGGTAGAGGTGCAAACAAGATGAGTAAAGATTGATAAACCACAAAATAAACTAGCCACCTTTCCCAAGTATGCTCTGTTTAAAATTCTGTATGGTACCAGATGTGGGTCTGGTCTCCAATGAGAGAGAGGAGGAGAGAAAATAAAGAGAAGACAGAGAAGAAGACAGAGAATTATGAACTTATTATTAGTGTTATGTATTTATTTGTGGTGTATGATTTTTGGGTCATTTAGATTAGCATAGGTAAAGAACGTCACGTATTTATTGTTAGTATTTTTTATTGTATAATTTGTGCCCCCGGGTGTGACCGGATGTGTTCACCATTTTATGTTAGAGCACGTGCGTGGCCTTGAACAATAAGTAGACAAGCCATGCATGTGTCATTCAGTTCCCATTAAATATATTGAAGACGTAAAGCTCAACTTAATTGTCCCCGCATCGCGGCTACATATAGGCCAGGCCTACCTACTACAAGGTCCCTGCGAGCCAACAAGTGTGCTGCTAAGCTTGGATTGGGAATTCTGGTGGCAGCGTTATCGCGAGAAGGGATCAGAGAGGAGAAGCTCGACCGCCACTCCACCGACCTCGCAACCACAGTTGGTGGCAGCAGTTTTCTTCACTGCTTTATCACGCGGGAGGAGTCTACGAAGCCCAACACCATCGCCAGTATCATGCTACAAACTTCATTTGTCTGTGTCTTTGTCATTATATTGTTTTCTATTTATTGTGCACTACACGTATTGCTTGTCTTGTGTGATTTTTTGGCTGTTTCTCTGGTTCATTGGTTTTTGTTGTGTTTTTTTGTTTTTGTTTTTGTATGGCTATAGGTTTCTCTGAGGTCCTTGCGCCTTGGCGGATGAGTCAGAGAGCTCAGCCGGCCCGAGCTTGTAAGAAGAGCAAAGTTGGGAAGCAGTCTTCGTCACAAGGTGCTTCGTCGGATTCTGGTGTGAGTGAGACCAGAAGTGTTGTACATAGTGGAGGTGGTGTGTCTGTTAGTGTTGTAGATAGTGGAGAAAGTGTGCCGGGTAGTACTGTTGATAGTAGTGACAGGGTGTCAGGTGTTGGTCTGAGCATTACTTTTGATTGTGATAGTAAGACAGGTTCTATCAGTTCACGTAGGAGTATTGAGACAGTGAAAGAAGTGATGGATGATTTGGGAGAGGTAGAGTTACGTTTGGGAGATATGGAGAGTTTGGAGGAGGAAGGAAGAGAGATGAGGGACGTGAGAGAGAAGTGAGTATGGGTAGAGGTGCTAGTATGTCGGGTGGACGGGAGGATGATGAGCTGAGTAACAGAGAGTTGAGGCAAATTATAAGATCTTTGGCCATTGGGAGGAGTATGGTACCACCCCCTGCCGCCTCTCGGTCAGATCAAACCAGAAAGGTTCAGGGTCTTGCCCATCATAATGATGGGCTGGACGTTGCGAAGTATATTCGCAAACTTGAAGCCGATTTGACCGACATAGGTGTGCTTACGCGAGAGTTTAAGACAATCTTGTACCAGAAACTCTCATCAAAGACAGCATCTCAGATAGTTGCTTCTATCGACAGAGATGAGTGCTCATATGAAGAGCTCTGTTTGTGTGTGTATTGTCAGAGGACAATTGTTCATTGTGTGCGTGTCGTGTGCAAAACTGTGTGCATACGTAGAGTGGTTATTGTGTGCATGTGTGCATTTTGGCGGGCTAGGATCAGAGGATCAGGCTTCTCATTGGTTGAGAAGTTAGCCAATCAAAGCACCCACATAGCTTCGTGGCTGAGCTACTTAAGACTCTGTCTGAGGTAGTTTAGCCGGCTTCCTTTGTGATTCACTTCATTTCTGTTGCTGTGTACGCTATGTTTAAGATAAGAATTAAAACCTCTATATCTGGAACGTCCTGGGGGAAACGTGCATAGTAGCTACTGGAAGCCCTGGTGGCAGTGGAACAAAACAATAAAGGGTAAGACTTTGGCCGTACCCTCCCACAAGTGGTGGCAGCGGTGGGATCTTCTCTAAACCGAAGTATTGCTGCCAAACTCACCGCCTGTCGAACATCAACCTACCGTTTGGAGCCGAATTAGAGACTTGGCCACCCAGACAACCAAACCTGACTGGAGCCGAATTAAAAACTTGGCCGCCCAGCCTACCTAACCGTCGCCTATTGTTCGACGCAAGACCGCCGAGACATAGAGACGTACTACCGACCGTCGACGTAACCGATCGCCAGAGGTCGAGAAGAAGCCGCCAACTGAAGGAGACTTAAGAAATCTTCTCCAACCGGCCGAGAAAGAAGACAACTCATCATCAGCAGGCAGCACTGGATCTGTGGAGGCACTGAATCTGTGGAAACCGGAATTGACAATTCACACTTGTGTTGTTTGTGCATTACTGTAATACGCCTAACTGTTCTTATTATTCCTGTATTTTTATTTCTCTGTGTGTGCAGACTTGCCTTCTGAGGAAAACACAGCCTGACCAATGCCTCCCAAGAAGCAACGGAGACAGAGAGACCCGCCAGAGCTGAGTGACGACGACGGATCGGTCATCACACCACTCGGTGAGGGCGGTGACCTAGTTCAGGGTGGAGATGTGAATTTTGGGCTTGTGTCTGAGGGTAGAGGCACGGAGGAAGTAAGAAGCACTTACCTAGGATCGCCTAGGAGAGATAGGAGTAGGCCACCTGACGTTAGAACGAGTGAAGCAGAGGCAGCGGGGGCAGGAGGGTTGTTGACAGTGGATACCAGTGGGTTGAACTCTCTGTTAGCTTCGATGAGGGATTTTGTGGACTTGTCTAGGGATAGTCTAAGGAGACCCGACACTTCCATATCTAGAGCTAGCCCTAGGGACCGGGTTAAGGAGTTACCTAGTTACCTAGAGGGCGGGGACTTATCTCTATTCCTAAGGGGGTTGGAGGCAGAGTTGGAGGAGCTCAAAGTAGATAAGGGGGAGTGGAGAGGAATCTTATTGATGAAATTACCAGCTAAGACAAAGGAGTCCATAGTTGAACTAGTTGAGGCGAGAGTACCTCATAGTGAACTCAAGCAGGCCCTTGTTAAAAGAACAGGGAGGGGTCTAGCTGAAATTGGAGTAGAGTTATTTCCACCTCGACGGAAAGCCCGGAGTAATGTAGTAGGATACATTAAGGGACGTATCGCAATGGTGGAGAGACTTAAAATGCTGTGTAATGGGGATGTAGATCAATTAGCACTATTTGTTGCTACCGGGTCCTTGTACGCTGATTTGCCAGTTAATCAAGCCACAGCCATTAAGAACCAGCAGTGTGAGAGCTTACAAGAAGTTGTGGAAGCTGGACTAGTATTAAAAGAACTAGGAATAATTAGTGGCATAAGTGAGAGGGAAGGAGCTAGTAAACTGGGGGAAAGCAACAAAAAGGTGAAATATTTTGTCTGCAGGAAGCCAGGGCATAAAGCCTTTGACTGTCCCGAAAGAGAGAAAAGGGGGAAACCTAAGGAGCGGGAAGCACCTAAACAAACAGACAAAGATACAAAAGTGAAAGCTACTAGATAAGCAGTGAGTGACAATGAAGGTGTTACACTGAGAGGAAGTGTGAACGGTGTGCCGTGTAATATAGTGCCAGACACGGGCGCCACAGTCACTATTGTACCTGTAAAATACGTACCCCCATGTCAACTACTTGACAAATTCGAACTGATACAAGGTGTGGCGGGAGAACCTGTAAGAGCTCAGTGTGCCCAGGTAATGTTTGGCCTGGAAGGGAAACAATTTAGCTTGCGGGTTGTAGTTTCTGATGAGCTTAAGACTGATAAGGTAATCTTTGCCATACCCCTAGGTGAGAATGAAGCAACCAGACTGTTACTGGGTGCGGCCTCAGAGGCAGATACCTCGAGGGCCAGGTATTCTGGTATTACCCCAGACACCCAGGGCGGGGCCAAAGCCATGGCTGACTCCCTGTCACTTCCGACCAGTGCATTAATTCACACTGAGCCGGAAGAGCAGTGTAGAGTTGTCACACGTAAACAAGCCAGAGATGTTGAATTAGAGCAAGCCAGACTAGAGGAAGAAGCTCAGAGAGTAGCTGGGTTATTACCTGGGTCTGGATGTGGTTCTGAAGGTAGCACTAAAGTAGTAAGAGAGACAACACCCAGGGTGGGTAGTGCACTCGAGAGAGAGAGAGAGTGAGGGTCTTGGGACTACTAGTGAGAAGCAGAGAGGGAAAGGTGATGCTTTGTCGAGGGATAGAGCCAAGCCCGAGAGGACCATGCCCTCCAGTGTGGGTGTGGCAAGTAAGACCACACCTCCTGGAGGAGTGGCAACTAGTATTGCTCTGTCTGAGGATAGGGTGAACGGTTCTGAGAGTGAGTCTAGCGGGTCTGGTAAGGGGTTAGGACCAGTGGTGGTTGGTAGCCAGGACCCACATGACGTAAAGTCCACACCTTCGGGTCAGGATGTGGCAGTTCCTAGTGCACCCAGTAAGAAGGGCGGGGCTAGGAAAGGGAAATGTGGTAAGGTGGCAAGTAAGACTCCACCTCCCACTGTAGTAGTGAAACCCAAGGAGCTCTCAGGTGACTCTGAGGTCGTCAAGCAGAGCGAGGGTCGGGTAAAAGTCGGTACCAATGCTGGTCTAACCAGGGGGGTGGCCGATGACAGTTGTTTGCAGTTGGAGCTACCAGATGCTAGTGTGGGAGATGAGGCAGAAGGGAAGAAGGCTTTACAGCAGAGGCAGAATGATGATCCGGGATTGCCTAACTGTATGCTCCTGGACAGTTCACATCTTAGAGGATATGAGATCCGGGATGGCTTGTTAGTGCATGTTATAGCAGGAGACTTTGGGAAGGAAATACTGCGAGTTGTGGTTCTGGAAGTAGATAGGCCTAGGATTTTAAGGCTTGCACATGATCACGGGGGGCATTTGGGTGTCAAAAAGACCAGGGAAAAACTTAATAAACTTTTCACCTGGCCTGGGATGGCCCGGGATGTCGTGAGATACATAGAGTCGTGTGAAGTGTGTCTGAAAGTCAATAAGTCGGGGAACAAACCCCATAATCTAATTGAGAGGCCGGTGGTTGGGGAGCCATTTAAGAGCATAGCGGTTGACGTAGTTGGGCCATTACCAAAAGGGAAGGGCGGGGCCCAATACCTGCTAACTTATGCATGCATGGCCACGAGGTGGCCAGAGGCCATACCATTGAGAGGTGTCACCGCCACAGAAGTGGCAGAAGCTTTCTGTTCAATACTGTGTAAGACGGGTCTCCCAGATGTTATATTAACTGACAGAGGGACAGTTTTTACTAGCAAACTTTTTGTGAGAGTAGCACAGCTGTTTGGTTGTGAGAGAATCCTCTCCGCGCCGTACCACCCCCAGGGTAACGGCGTGGTAGAGCGGTTCCATGGCACGCTGAAGCCGATGCTAGCCAAGGCAAGCCATAAGGGGTTGGATTGGGTCCGTTTTCTGCCGCTAGCCTTGTTCGCACTCAGACAAATGCCGCATCAGGACTCTGGGCTTAGCTCCTTTGACCTGGTGTATGGGTTCAATGTAAGGGGGCCATTAGACGTTGTGTACCTAGGGTGGGTGGAAGATGTATGTGAAGGTGTAGCTGTTTCTAAGTGG
>WLWD01002990.1_pt1 | contig 73521 bp, 49 predicted proteins | sample 6712731 | NCBI WGS metagenome assembly WLWD01 (sample SAMN12718690, study PRJNA576275) | sponge metagenome | isolation source: marine sponge | host: Mycale hentscheli | place: New Zealand: South Island, Marlborough, Capsize Point | collected 2014-11-01
TAATATGTATGTATATATAATATATATTAGGTGGGTTTACAAAGAGAAGTCACTCCACAACCTGATTCTAAAGATGGAGAGAATGTAGAAGATGAGGTCCCAGTAACAGTGAGTGGATCTGCAGTGTCCATGACTGAGGCTGGAAACAATAGTATGTCTTTTTTAGAATTTGGAAGCAGGTTTAAACTTGTCAAGTTATTGTGAATATTCTACCCTAATACATGTATGTAGTTCTATTAGGTAAGAGGACAACTTTGTTGCTTATAATCAGTGTTCTCTTATTGATCTATTTCTTCTCAGTTTTTAATAAAGTGTATATCAATTTATCACTTTACAGCACCACTTGTCTCTCCTCAAGTATTTCCAGCTGCTTTAATTGAAGATGAACTCCCTGAAGATCTGTTATCAACTATTTTTAAGTCAGATTGCCACTCATCTTCTTGGAGAGCTCTATTAGCTCATGCCATTACCTTGCATCGACCACTGCTAGCCATTGTTGCAGCCTGCTACAAGGTAGCAATACACACTGCATGGTTGTAAGGTAGCAATACATACTACATGGTTGTAAGGTAGAAATACATACTACATGGTTGTAAGGTAGCAATACATACTACATGGTTGTAAGGTAGCAATACATACTACATGGTTGTAAGGTAGAAATACATAAACACGGTTACAAGGTAGCAATACACACTGCATGGTTACAAGGTAGCAATACATAAACACGGTTACAAGGTAGCAATACACACTACATGGTTGCAAGGTAGCAATACATAAACACGGTTACAAGGTAGCAATACACACTGCATGGTTACAAGGTAGCAATACACACTACATGGTTACAAGGTAGCAATACATAAACACGGTTACAAGGTAGCAATACACACTACATGGTTGCAAGGTAGCAATACATACTACATGGTTGCAAGGTAGCAATACATACTACATGGTTGTAAGGTAGAAATACATAAACACGGTTACAAGGTAGCAATACACACTGCATGGTTACAAGGTAGCAATACACACTACATGGTTGTAAGGTAGCAATACATACTACATGGTTGTAAGGTAGCAATACATACTACATGGTTGTAAGGTAGCAATACATGTACATGGTTACAAGGTAGCAATACATAAAAACGGTTACAAGGTAGCAATACATACTACATGGTTACAAGGTAGCATTACATACTACATGGTTACAAGGTAGCATTACATACTACATGGTTACAAGGTAGCAATACATACTACATGATTACAAGGTAGCATTACATACTACATGGTTACAAGGTAGCATTACATACTACATGGTTGCAAGGTAGCAATACATACTACATGGTTTATAAGGTAGCAATACATACTACATGGTTACAAGGTAGCATTACATACTACATGGTTGCAAGGTAGCAATAGATACTACATGGTTATAAGGTAGCAATACATACTACATGGTTACAAGGTAGCATAACATACTACAGGGTTGCAAGGCATGGTTACAAGGTAGCAATACACACTACATGGTTGCAAGGTAGCAATAGATACTACATGGTTATAAGGTAGCAATACATACTACATGGTTACAAGGTAGCATTACATACTACAGGGTTGCAAGGTAGCAATACATACTACATGGTTATACGGTAGCAATACATACTACATGGTTACAAGGTAGCATTACATACTACATGGTTGTAAGGTAGCAATACACACTACATGGTTGTAAGGTAGCAATACACACTACATGGTTGTAAGGTAGCAATACATACTACATGGTTACAAGGCATGGTTACAAGGTAGCAATACACACTACATGGTTGTAAGGTAGCAATACACACTGCATGGTTACAAGGTAGCAATACACACTGCATGGTTACAAGGTAACAATACACACTGCATAATTACAAGGTAGCAATACACACTACATGATTACAAGGTAGCAATACACACTACATGGTTACAAGGTAGCATTACATACTACATGGTTACAAGGTAGCAATACACACTACATGGTTGTAAGGTAGCAATACACACTACATGATTACAAGGTAGCAATACACACTACATGGTTACAAGGTAGCAATACACACTACATGGTTACAAGGTAGCAATACATACTGTACATGGTTATAAAGTAGCATTACATACTGCATGGTTATAAGGTAGTATTACATACTACATGGCTGTAAGGGTAGCAATACATACTACATGGTTGTAAGGTAGTTACATACTACATGGTTACAAGGTAGCAATACATTACAGAGATGTACTTGGTGAGCAAGTGGAGCGAGCAAGAAGTAGCACAACTGAAATTCCATGGTGTTTTTTTTTTTTGCTTTTGCTTATGTACATGGTACATGCAGCACCTTTTTTGGCTGTGCCACTAATTATATAAGTTGGTAAAGCGTCTTGAAAGTAATGAATTTGTCAAGCATTCAGTAATGAGTTTCAGCCTTTGAAAACCAGCTAATCTTGGAGCACACGTAAACACATGTGAGTGGTGCTTACGAAAGTGTTTAAACGTGCTTATAAAATGTTTTTGTAGTGGATAAGGTAATACAGACATTTATTACACTTTCATCATCATGATTTTAAAATGGTAGGATGCTATTTCAGTGGACTGCATGTGTGCATGGATGTTCTCTACTTTGAAACCCTCCATGTTTGAAAAACTTACGACATTTATGACAGGTGAGATGGTATAATGCCAACCCATAATCAGACAGAGTGCTAAGAGTTAATGTGTGTGTGTGTGTGTGTGTTTTTTTGCAGTTAATAACGAGGTATCAGTTCCAGAGGACAAGTTAGCACAATGTGCTGGTGAGTTGCATGTTTAGTTTGTGAACCAGGCACTTTAGGAATTTTTTTTTATTGAAGAAAATTATTCATCTATATTTTGAAGTGTTCTATTTTTTAGTTGTGTAAATAATACTTTTGTTTCTTGAGCTTATGTACCTCTGGTTAGTACATGGTTATAAAGCATAGGGTTTTACCAACTGATTATGTCAAGCAATTCCCACTCTTTCAAAGTACTAAAATTAGCAAGAAGAGGTTCTGTATTTCCAAGTTTAATTAGTAGTGAAAACCTACTTCTATTCAAAAATTGAAAACTACTAAATTTTTCTTCCTCAACCTTTGTGCTTCAAACACACTACTAGTCATATCTATTACTGTAAAGTATATCCATTACAAAAAAATTATGTGAGTGTATTCCCCAATTGCTGGGAATAGAAGGATTTATGCAATCCCAGCTATATAGTTGTAATCAAAGAGCTAACAGAAACTTAAAAAAGGAATAATAAAAGTATTTATTAGTGGTGAGGTAACAACTATGTTTACTTTCTTTCTCTACTGTGTGTGCCACCCTTGAAATGTGTCTAGCTTATTCTTATTGTATCAAATAGGCCAATGAGCAAGCAGTTAGAATGCAACAGAAAACTAAAATGCAGCAAAAAATGAAATTTATGATTTGTTTTGAGAAGAAGAAAGGAGTCTACATTATCTGAAAATATAATTGGGCATTGTGTTGGCCAATAGCCATTATTCTGCACTTGGCAATGCCATGCACTTCTTCCTTTCAATATACTCACTCTCAGTCATGACTATTAAATATGGAAGTGTTTTTAACTTATGTTTTCACTATTTTATAATATTGTGTTGGTAGAGATCCAGTGGCGGCAATGGAGTTGTCTTGACCTGTCTCTGATGTTGATCTCTGCCATGCAGCATTCTCCCAGTCCAGCTGCTCACTTCTCTTTAGCGTTTAAGTATTTTGATGAAAACTCTCCTCTATTGAGTTTCTTGAGATTCCATGAGGAGTTTGCTGTGAGAAATGACTACGAGGAGTGCAAGACACACCTCCAGGAATTCAGACTGAACATAGACAAGGTACACTATGCACAAGAAGGATAGGAAAAGGCACTTTTGTAATCAGAATCATACTCTTACAGATTGCCTATGTTATGACTTGTGTCAATCAACAATACTTCTATTATTGATTCAGTCATTCTCGACTAAAATAATTAAAATAATAGCAGTTTTTTCTCGGTTTCAACACCCAACATATATTTAATTAAAACTTCAACCTGACGTTTCATCTCCTTTCCCTGAGTAGGACTTCGGCAAGAAGTTAAAGATTAAGTTTTAATTATATATATATATATATATATGCTATTTGTATAAAGAAAAAACTGCTTTCCATACTTCTATTATTGTGTGTCACTGAAAGCTTGTTGAATGTTGTTAGTGTCGTGAGTACACGTTTAGTGGAGAGATCGGAGATTTGTGCTGGGTGGAGCAAGTGGCCAGCTCCATGGCATCTCACATGTTAGTCACATGTCCTACATCATTTGAAAGGTCACACCTTCTTAAACTCCTGGCTGAAGCTCACTTTGGCGAACACTTCAAATGCAGTGGTGAGTAAATAACGCAGAAACCCTTTATCGTTAGTTAAGCCACCTAATTATAGCAGAGTTGGGATTTGCTGCAACTTTTACTTACTTGTGCATTCTCCAGTTCTGAACTTCAATGACCTCCATCAGATGACCCGTGCATTGAACCAAGCTGGGCTAGACTCTGGTGTGGCATTCACAGTGAAGGAATATTTCTCTTCAGTACCTGGCCTTCAGTCTCTCAGTGAGGTTAGTTGAGTGTGTGTGTGTGTGTGTGTGAGTGTGTGTGTGTGTGTGTGTGTGTGTGACGGGATTATGGTTTGTTTGTTGTTGTTGTTTTTTCTTTTTCTTTTTCTTTTTTTATGTATACATATGTATAGTATAACCTTTTTTCTGAATCCCCTAGTTATCAGCACCTCTGTAAAGAGGGTAAATAGAAATGGTATAGAGATGGCTTTTTAGAGCTGATTTGGAATGTTTTATTGTGTCAGAATATGGTAATTTTCTAAAGGGCACTGTTGGGCACCATCTGATCTTTGTGAGAGATCGTAATGTATTGGTAACGTAAAGTGTAAGTTAAGTCAGTACCATATTACATAGGAACTAATTACATCTTGATAGGCAGAAGATAATGATAATAATAATGAAGGGGCTTGTGTGGCAAATTTTGTTGGACTTTATTTTAGATTTATTCTTGCCGAGTTCGAGTTGATACCAACTATGTTCTGGGAGTGCTGCTCGAGAAAGGTGAATTTGAGATAGCCAAGCAATATGCGGCCATAGTGAACTCAACAGCTAGTCAGATTACTATAAAAGAGGTATGGACTATGTTGTTAAAATATATGTAATTATATTAACTTGTGTGTTTGTGTTGTGGTGCCAATTAGGCTGAGTATAACTTGAAGCAGCTGCGTCAATCTAGCTATTGGAAATACAAGAAGGCAAGATTGAATTTCTGGTACCAATGCAACTCAAACTTTTTAGCTGCTAAGGTGGAGCCTGACAGTGCCGCTGACTTCTTTCAGGTATACATAATATTTTTTAAATATTTGTTTGGTTTTTTGTTGTTGTTGTTATTGTTGTTTGTTCATTTTGCCATTTTGCTTTATGGCGTTTGTTTTATAGTTCATTGATTCAGTCATTCTCGACTGGAATAATTATAATAATAGCAATTTTTCTTGTTCTAACAGCCAATATTGTTAATTAAACCTTAACCCGATGTTTCGACTTCTTGCCGAAATCCTCTTTATTATTATATATATATTTTTTTTTTTTTAAGTTTATTGTCGACAATGGCGACCAAGGCTCATCTGAGGTTACAGCAACAGAGAAAGCATTGTTGCTAGCATTAACATTGAAATGGATGACAGAATCCGAAGGTTTTAAAGTGGAGCAAACAAGAGAATACGAGAAGAAAATTTGGCTTTCACACATCCAGTCAGCCATTGAGCAAGAAGAAGAAAAGGAGGATTCAGTAAGTTTTGGTATTCATTCGAGTTAGTTTATTTTATTTTTTTTGTTGTGTAATTATTTTCAGTCACAGTCTAAGTTTAGTGGCTCGCCACTTTCATTTCTCCTGGAAGCAGACACACCCACACCCTCTCTAATAGGCCACACCTCTTTACTCTCCTATCTCTCCATATCAGCACAGCCAGAGTTCAAAGGACGAAGACAACTCACGGAGTTTATGCTTCCTGACAATGTATCAGTGTCACTGGACAGAACCAGAAGATCCATGCTCAGTGAGAAGGTAACTCTTGTAATGGCGTTAAGTAGTGGTGTGTTGTTAGACTGTTTCTATGGTGTATACAGGAAGCTGAAGTGTTTGAAGTGATGTTAGGGAGACTGATGAATGCTGGCCTCTTGTCTCAGGCCAGGGAGTTGGCAGCTTTGTTTGAACATAACAGCATTGACCTTGTCATTGTGTTGGTATGTAGGTTTCCTGACGATGGAATTCTGTGTATTACACTTCTCGCCAATACCCAACAAATTTTATCACATACAAATGCAACACACACACACACACACAACACACACACACAGATATATATATTTATATATTATATATATACAGAGATATGTATATATGCACACGCACACTTGAACCTAGCCAAACTGCACAAGTTATCTACCTTATACTACCGAACCCTGCATGTATACACATTAATTACAGTTGTTGTTTTTTAATCACATTACCTATTATATTTGAGCTGAGGAATATGATATGGTATTGTAGAAATAGAATCCAGCTAACTTCACTACAATCAGCAAAGTGAAAGCCAAATTATAATGATCATCTGATCATGGCATGACTTAATGGGTGTTGTTCTTTGAAGCTGCACTGCTGAATTGATTTCTTTTCCAAAATATGGAATTCATAGAAAAACCCACATGTTATTTATTCTAAATGCCTCATGCATGCTTCCTGAAGTTTAAATTAATATAACAACATGTAACCAGACTAGTACTCTTTTCACATTTATGTGCATGTGATGCGATCAACTTGTGTTCGTATCATTATGTATGGTTGCTGTATGTGGTGTCGTTCAGATCTGTATTCAGTTGAGTCAGATGACACTTACTCTGGCTGAGCTCACTGAAGATGTGTTGGCTCTGATGTCTACTAGACAACCTCGTCACTTCACTGATCCATGCACATCTCTTCTGGAAGACCCCTCCCACAGCTGGGAGACAGCCGAGTATGTTCGCATGATGAACATGCTCTCTGATCGAGTCTTGCATGCACGGCCTTGTTGTGACTGTGTCATCACCTGCTTTAGGATTGCTTTGGTAAGTTAGTAACATCTAGCGCATATAACCTTGGCAACTGATAATATGATAAATTACAAACCTTCCACTATAGTGTGTACTTTTATAGTTCTTATTCTATCGTGGTTGTTCTTCTGTTACAGACTCTGAATGTCTCCTATGCCACCATTATCAACACTGATCCTTTTCAAACTATTTCAAATCTTCTTAGCAGTACATCCAATGATAAGTACATCTTAGCGTCTAAATTCATCAGCACCTGCAACCTTACTGCTGAAGAGGTGATTGTGTGTGTGTGTGTGTGTGTGTGTGTGTGTGTGTGTGTGTGTGAAGAGGGAGATGATGATACTTTTGAATATATGATGCACATAAAACAAGCGAGCAAAGTTGGTTCTTTTGTGTCTTTGTATAATTTTAGGTAGCAAATTATTTGTCCCGATGTGTGACTTCTAGCCTGGCAGCTGGTAGTGAAACAGGTAAAGGTGTATAATAGTGATATTGCTCGAGATATTTATTGCATATCTGATTGCAGGCGATTCAAAGAGTCACATATTTCCATCAAAGATGTCCTCTAGCAAGTTCCAGGAAGTCATTCAGTTATTGTCCGACCCAGCTCTCCTGGGAAATAAGTTGCTGCGCATAGCTAAAGCAAGAGCTGCGAGCAAGAAGGACAGTTATGAAGGTCAGTGTGGGTACTATATCGGGGGCTCATTTAGGAATTATTCTAGGGGGGGCGAGATTGAGCTTGCACTATCTCAAAGAATTAACAACTTTCATGCATAATTGAGATGGAAGAGGAAATGGGCTTCAATTTCCAAGACAATATTCAGAGCAGCAATAAATAAACTTATGATTTAATATTACAGTCACCTACACATTACCTTCATTATTCACTTTTTGCTTACAAAATTTTAAGAACATTTCAAGGGTGGGGTGTGGCGAAGCAGAGCGAATCCCTGCATATAATGACATCACTATTAAGTGGTCAAACAGGATTATTTCAAGCGGACACACGCAAATCTAGCATTAGAAATTTTCATGTTTATAAAATATTATACAATATATTTATATGGGTGTGTTACATTTCATCTTTGTTTGAATTTTAGCATGACTTGTTGTGTGTATAAGTATGTATGTGTGTTTTATAAATATGTAGCGTAATAGTATGTGTGTTTTATAAATATGTAGCGTAATAGTATGTGTGTTTTATAAATATGTAGCGTAATAGTATGTGTGTTTTATAAATATGTAGCGTAATAGTATGTGTGTTTTATAAATATGTAGCGTAATAGTATGTGTGTTTTATAAATATGTAGCATAATAGTATATGTGTTACATGTATATATATTAGTGTGTGTGTTGTGTGTGATGGTATATTATGATGGATTATGTGTATGTGATTGATAGATTTGTCTGCACAAGTGGAACTTCTTATTCGAGCTCATGATTGTTATACCATGGGATGTTCTGTAGATGGTAAGGGGACATCATATAGTGGTATTACTTGCACGCTAGCCAGCAAGATATAGTGATTTTGATTATTCGTATTACGTATATATTTTTTACTTTTTTTACTTTTTTTTTATCAAACCCGCCTCATTAATTTTTGGAAGAAATGCTTCTGCTACCAAGTATGAATTTATTTGCAGCACTTTGTACAGTGTTGATTTTTGACGGTGATTTGGTGGTTTTTGTTGGAGAATTTGGTAATCTTTACCGATTTTGACTAGTTTACCTTTGTACAATCATGCCCATTACAAATAAAATAGTTGAGTTATATGACAATTCATTACTGCCCTTAAAGCGAACATGTGTGGTGTGCTCTCATTTTAGTTTAAAGCACTTTCATAGTATATAGACCACAAGATTGGATCTGTGAATATATTCTGGTCATCATCATTACATAATTGTGACTACTGTGATAGAAAGTTCCCGTTCTTTGTAGACTCTCTATTTATTATTAAGTATGGCTGGCTAGTCAATCAGTCGCTAACATACACTCTGTTATTGCAGGTATTAGCCAAGTGTTGGTGGTGGCTAGAAATTGGGTTCAGACCATTGAGAAAGGGGAACATTACCAACTACTAGTGAGTTAACTGTCAATTATTAGGTACATCTAATTTGTTGTTAATTTTGTTGTATTATTGTTTGACTTATTATGATTGTTGTTGTATCTATATTAGGTAAGATTGTTGACTGGAATTAGTAGGTATCATGAAATGAGTTACATTATTGGTTTGCTCATTGAACATGATCAGTTTGAAAATTTGTGCCACCCAGGAGTTGAAAAGGTAAGATAGAGTACTTAGTGAATGTATGTAGGGGTATGTATAGTGTGCCTGTGTGTGTATAATATGTAATAGTTAGAGCATACGCGCTTAGGTACTGGTGGATTTAGTGCACTGAAGCCCAAGGGCCTAGGCCGAGGGCTTTGTGCACTAAATCCACCAGTACCTGAGCGCATGCTCTAACTATTTTAGAACCCGTTTACCCAAAGCCGGCCCAGTGTCCAGGTTTATCAGCATTTTCACAAATATGGCGGTGTCAAGCGAATTTTAAAAATCAATTAAAATTCAATTGAAGCACACCTGGCAGGTTTATTTTAGCATTGTAAGCTGCCAGCTGTTATCTCCAGATCTAACTATACCCTGGGCTGCTCTGCTCTGTGGTAAACAGTTAAGCAGCTAGCTATGGTAAATTCCTGGGTATGAGCGTCAGCCGGAGAGTTGTCAACTAGGGCTGGTCCCGTATAGGTAGGATATGAGAGGGTAGTAGACCCTCACATATCATATCCAGGCCTCACACAGCTTTATCCCCTATTCTATTAAACTAAAACTCAAAAATAGCAATACCCAAGGGTGGTTAGTATGCACAGTTTATATACCTAAAGGCAAAAAATAGTGCACACTTACCAAGTTAGTACACCTAGTAACAATATAGCAACGGGTTCTAAATATATATATTATATATATTGTACAATTGGATATTATCCTTAAGTATTTCCCCATGTCCATGAACACTGCATATGGAACATTCCAGCTCACCCAAGCATAGTTCTGGGGAACTGAATTTTTAGGAAGTATGACAGAGTTACTTCTGAATGTTTACTAATTTGGAAAATCCTGATGTATATTTAATAATTTATTACATTCGTACAATAGGCGGGTGACATTGACTTGTATTTTCAATCGCCTTTGGCTTGTGAGAATGCTTACATAAGCTTTTGAAATATCTCCCCATATTGTATGCTGACTCATGTAATAAATGATTAGAAATCTGAGGCTTGCCACTACTTTAGGCCACAGATTTTTTAAACGTTGCTGATTCACAATATCCAAATCTAACTGTTTTAGAATGTAGACATGACTAAAACCTAAAGTAAGACAGTAAAGCCTAGAGATTAGCAATATGCATCTGATTTACTTGATTTCTAAATGCCACAAGCATTAATCTACTTGAATACGAACCAATCAGATTGCTCACATGTGATTAGCTATGCTCTAATTATTGTACATGTGTATTTATGGGGTTGGTTTCACTGTTCTTTTTATATTAAAGTACAGCACGCAAATTCTCCATTTAAAAATGTATGGGGAAAATTACTCTTCAATTTGAAATAGCACGGGGAAAGGTAGAAAAAAGTGTAGATTTTCCTTTGTAGCTAAAGATACATGGCATATCTACATATCACTTTATACCATAATTGTTCGTGCATCTCACTCAAAATTCTTCTGTGTCCAATTTAAAATATCTTTGTGGTACAAAAATATTTCTTTCCACAGATGATTAGAGGGAATAATACTTATCCATAGCTGTTACCACAGCAACTATGGTATAATTATTTTTATAACATATAGAATGGTGTCAATTAAAAACTGGAAGACACCAATGTAATTGACTGGTAAACTCAATACTTAATTTCACAATTAAGACATCAACGACTTAAATCGTTGTTTTTTTTGTTTGTGTATGTGTGTGTAGGAGGAGCAATTTCGTGTAGCTTTAATAGAGTACCTCCACAAACATTGCAACGACAGTGACAAACTCATGATAGTTGCTATAAACTTTAACATGCTTCGGGAACAAGCCAAGACTACTGAAGTTTGTGCCAAGAAAAAATTAGGAAGTATTAAGCGTTCACAATTAGGTATGTGCACTTTAGGATACATTAATATGCAAGTTCATTGTTTATTATCTTCCTTCAGAATGGCCAGTAAATTTCAGTGTAACTGTATTTATGTGTGTTTGTTTTGCGATAGTGTCAAACAATGCTGAGACTGTGAAGAAGTTGAAGAGTATTTTTGATGACTTTAGAGTGGCAGCCAAGATGTATGCTCAGGTACTTACATGTGAGGGGGTAATGGGGACAATTGAATGCAGCTGTATATTGTTAGTATATACATGCATACATACATACATACATACATACGTACACACATACATATACACATACATACATACACACACATATATACATACATATACACACATACATACACACATACGTACAACATACACACACATACATACATACATGAATACATACATACATACACACATACACACACATTGATCTATTCTCTATCTGTTAATAGGAGAACTGTGTGTACCACTCGGAGAATTGCTTGTCTCAAGCTCGCCTGGTTGCTTTGCAGCTGTCATTCACTGCTACTAAACAAGTGATTAATTTGGATGCAAAGGCAGTCATGAAGTATATGGAAGAACAACCTTTCACTGAAGTGAGTATCTTAGCTACAAAGGTTTAAAAAAATAATGAATTTTGTGTATCTAATCTCAAAAGTCTAATAAATAAATGGTAGTTTATTTATTTATTTATTTATTTATTTATTTTTTACTAAGAGTAATGCCTAGCACACAGGCTGCTCTGTAAATCTAGTCTAAGGACAAATTATATTTTGTTGTTTAAAAAACCATTCCATCTCGAGACTAAAATTAAAAACTGAATAGTTATTAACTTATTTGGATGTTGTCATCATTCTTCAGTATAAATTATTCCATGGTAACTTCTAACCAGTCCTCCTGTAATAATCAGTGCCTGTTCTTTCCACTGTAAAACTTTACAGATCTTGAATGTGATTTAATAAGCCACTTTACTTTGTTTTCCGTGTGGTGATTTGCAGGCTCTAATTGTAGCAGATGCTTATAAGCAGTCTGTTTGGACGGACTGGATTAATCCACTGTACAAGCGAGTCATAGTGGGCGGAGATATGCGATATCTACGTGAATATGAAAGAGCTTTCACATTGACAGCTACAGTGTATTCTGAACTTGCCAGCAAGTAAGTTGTCCAATGATTAAATTCTTGTTTGTGTGGATGTGTGTGTTAGTCCTCATCCCAAAAGCTCATCCAGTATTTATTGATGGCTGGAGACGGTTATGGTATGTATTCAGTGTTTTAATTTGTTTTTAGATTCCAGCGAGACAAGGATCGAGCCCAAGACACAGTTAACAATATGAAAACTGTCCTGAAAGATGTAAAGAACTTGATACTAAAGCAAAAGTTAGCGACCCAACTAGGTTTTCAAGATATATTTCCGAGCACGTATGACAGTGGCTATATGAATGATCTTCAAAGACTATAAATCATTTTGTTTAATTTGTGTTTTTATATCATACCACTTCCCACTTATTTTAAATATTAATAATTGAGTGTTACTATACGGTTTTATTATGGGACAGCTGGTTTTCTAACCAGCACTCAATACTTTATGGTGCACTCACACTATCTTAGTTGCATTTAGATAGGACTGTGGTTAATTAAGACTCTAGACCGAAGGTAGATTGTATAATCAAATTCTAAACTAAATACACATATTGATTGATCCCTTAATCTGGAACGACGTTAGGGAAAAATAATATGAAGAGGGGGGGGGGGGCAAGAAAGAAAAAAGGAATAAAGAAAGAAAGACATTTGAGAAAAATATTACCTAAAAGGAAAAAAAAATAGGAACATCAAAAAATTTGTATGTAAGAAGGAAAAAAAAACTTGGATATTTACCCACTTATTATTTCCTTTTTCTTTATTTTTTCCCTCTTTTGTTCTGCTGTCTTCTCTTCTTGAACAATAGATTGATAAACCACAATGCATGTTAGTTAAGCTTCATGTGCAGTGCATATGTATTTCACAATGCCTAGCTTTTAGTCGTGTGTTAAAAGGCAATGCTAAATCTCTTGATTATTGTACTAATGTCTTCCTGTATTTTTTTTGCTTACCAATTATAATATTAAGCCATTAAAACAAAAAAAAATTATTAAAACAAAGAAGTATTTTGATGAAATTAAAAAGAAATGAACCCACAATCTGATGTCAATAAATAAACAAGATGGTACACAAAAATAAATGAGATGTTACAAAAATATTGAATGCTCTTATTTTATCGGAGTTTCCTTCGTGGCTTCTATTAAATGGGCTACGAGATCTACAGAAAACAATCATTATACATGTACATCTATTAATTAAATTAAAAACCTACATACTATCTTCAAACATCATCATCTTCTAACATCACCACATCTCACTTTTCTAAGACATTGTTAAAGTTATTTGCTCAGCACACCTAATATTTTACCTCTTCTGTCTTGTTTATGCCTGATGCCTGGAAACAGCATTTTTGTTCCAGGAATGAACTTCCTTGGATTGGTCAGAAACTGTGAGAGGTTTTCTTCATTCCATACAATGTCCTTATATTCAGCTGCTAGAGAGTATGACTTAAAATTGTTGTCATCGGCAACTCTGCGACCAAACAAACCCTTTAGATTAGGTCCATGATTACTACCCTGCATTCAGAATAAATAAGTCGGATGACAATAAAAAGACTACAAAGAAGTTAGTGACACATTCGCAAACACACTTCAGCAAAAAAGTGAAAAAAACAAGGTAGCTTTTATCTTTATGTGTGCATGTGCATAAGTGTCAATAATTTTTCTCTCCTTTCTACTTGACCCCAAAATAATGAAGCACCTTAGGTACGAACCCTTAGCACTACTATATGCTAGTGTAGCTATTACAAAGTCAATATCAGACCCAAACAATAATTTATTAGGCATATCGCTATCTAATCAAGTACCAATATAGCTAGTGCAATAAAAATGGTAGATGTAAATGCTGTCTTCATAAAAGAAGCTAAACATGTAAGGAGCACTTGCCAGTAGTTTCAACACAAAACTCCAATTACAGCACTCTGTGACTATTCAGCATAAAGAAAACTACTAAGGGAAGAAAGAAATTATTTGCTCACGTGATTACTATGTGCCGATAGTGTTACCAAAAAAGATCGTACCTACGCAAACCTGACTGTGTACTTTCAAGGCCCAAAATAAAAGAAGCAAGACAAAAAGCAACTTAAATCATTATTCTGAGTAATTTCATACATAAATCAATGACTAATTGTCAGTAATCCCAAAATCAGTAAGTGACAGACGGACATACCAGCAGACAGAATGACTCCTACAACCCTATCTGAGGGTTAAAAATTAGGTAAGTAGATAAGCACGACTCATTGAAGTGACATTAGTTAATATTCAAACTAGGTAACTTACAGTTATGATATTAACAAGCTGTAATACACATATCTAGCACATTGAGCTTAAATATTTACTACAGCAACAATGACAATATCTGTGCCTGAGATTTTAGTGTATACTACCAATCTCAAACCGAATTCACATAAAACTTACACAATTTGTAGGAGATTTGGTTGAATGGCAAGTAGCACATCTCTGTCGAAAAATTGTAGCTCCCTTAACTTTATCTACAGTTCCTTCCGTTGATTTTTTTTCATCCTCCTACAAGCACACATCAAAAGACTAAATGGCAAGCTCTGTAGAGAACTTTGATGATGAATTATAAAGGAAGTAATATAGGCATTATAAAGTTTAATAGTAAACATTTAGTGTACCTTAATCAGATAGGTCAGGTACCTTAGTATCCATTATCAATAAAAAAAACTAGTGGTGTGCTTGAGCACAAATGGCGAGCGAGCCTTAAACTACACTATTGTTGAATTTGATTTTAACAACTAACACTCAAGCTACTAAAATAAAGTAGAGTTTTTTAATTACGTATGAGGTAACCGCTCCCGCAACAGTTTGAATTGAAAAAGAAGCAACAAAATCAAATCACGTTGTTTAAAATTTTCTTTGTGATATTCTTAATAGTAGTTGTAACGCACAATACTTTCACACAACTGAACATACCTAAGCAAGACTTACCTTCGTGGTTCGTCTAGTGGACAGTGAATTTTCCAGTAAATGCTGTTGAGTAGGGCTTTTAACTGCACCCGCAAAAGAATTCAAAGCGGTACACAATTCAATTTCTAAGGTGATACGGGTAATGGTCACTAAACCAGAGGATACTGTTTAGTAAAGTTTGGGACGGGGTCGCACGCGGAGCGAACACAAAAATACGGAGGGTCAAAGTACAAAATGACATACGTACGTCCAAACATATATACAAACATCCCCGATTTTCAATTGTTTTACCCCTGCAAGTGTTTCGCTCGCTACGCTCGCTCGCCAATAATAATTAAAAATACGAACTACTACAATCAATAAAAAAATTAAAATACGAACTATTAGCCCATTGAGAGTGATATACATACATGTCACATTATGCTTGTTTAACATAAATCTCAATAAAAATACTGTTAATCTAATCTCCTTGTAGACTTGTATTTACTGAAGTCTTTGCATCACAAGCAGACTACTTAGATATGAAAGCCTTGTTAGGTAAGTTATGACAATAAATTACATACTACTTTTCTTCAGAATGACCCCTTAAATATTAAGAATATGGAGAATAGCTGTCACCCGCCAAATATGTTTCTCTTTGCACCATGATAAAGTCCATTTCAGGATAGCATTGTTATATCCAGGCCATGCCTGTGATGGGGATACTTAACATTTTTAAAGTACATTATGTAATGCAACTATGACTCATGGAATAATTCAGCGAAGCGAGCGGAGCTGACTTACTAATGAGTCCGCGATTGAGTTAGGTCTAGGAATTGTTTTTGTTCTTGTGTGGGCGTATGTGTGCACATTTCCTCCTACGTGCTTGCGCGAGCCGGGTAACCTTCTTAGCAACATTTTGTTTTGTTTACCCGCCGTACGAAGTAGCGATGCCCGGTGAAACAAATTCTGCGAAAGAGAGACAAAACATTAGAAACGCTCGGGCTCGGTCAAGAGCTTTGAGGGCGTTAGAAACTCCAGAAGAAAAATAAGTAAGGAGAGAGATAAGAAATGAAAAAGACAAGGCTAGGAGGAGGAGAGCTAAAACGAAACAGAAAGGTAGCAAAGTAAAGAATTTTTCTTTTTGAAAAGCCATTAAATGTTCCTAATTTATTTATTAGACTATTCCTGAGGATTACGGTACCAATCAACTTGATACAGCTGTAGACTCAACTACTCTTGAAGACACTGAAATGCAGCCACACCATGTGAACAAGAAGCTAATATCCCCACTACTTTTTGTACTGCAAGAGTATTTTGTAGCCACACCAAGCATGCATGGAATAGCTCCAATTACAGGGAACATGCATCGCTCGCTTAGCTATTTTGAGCGCATCACTAGTAAAATAGCTACTAGGGAAAATATTAACTGCTTACATTCTCCTCTTGAGATAAATAATAATGTTCTCGCAGGAATCATGTTGGTACTCAGCATTTACAATAGCTGGCTACCAGAACACAATACTGAATAATATACATATTATACAATTATTAGCTAAGCTAACCCCCCTTACTTAAATGTCTTATAACTAACCTCCATTAGACGCAGCCCGGAAGAGGAGCAGCCGCGGGGTGGGTACAACTACTCAGTTCAGTTGTGTCACGGTAAACTAATGTTTGATAGTGGGCGTGGTTGACCGTTGACCTTCAGTTGAGGTGGTGTTTCTCAGAACTTCTTGGATGAATAATGGTCTGGACTTCTGCACGTTAACCCTTTGCCTATGTCTGTAGCACTGAGATGGCCGAAGGTTTTTATCAGCCTCGTCGTGCAGACGTGGTGAGACCCAGACCGACTATTTCTCTAAAAACAGGTGCCAAGTTTGCTATGTGTAATGGAACTACTTGTCGAGGGGAAAACTGTACTTTTGCTCATAACCCAGAGGAAATGAGAGCTTGGAATAACCAACTTTCCACCAGTTTTGATGGTGAGAAAATGAAGTGGGGTGTGGTAAAGTAATGGTAGCTTGTAATGTATCCCATACCTCTGCACCAAGGTGTTACATAATGAATACACCTTCTTTAAATGTTAGAATGGAGAGTCAGTTATAATTTATAATACTAATATTGGACATATTCTTGGTGCGTGAGCTCAATATGGTATTGGTCTTGTACAGTTTGGTCATGAGCTATAGGCAGCAATAGCAAGACAGCAAGAGAGAAATGAGATGTTAGCTCTACAAATAAAAGATTTCATGCACGTGTTTTACAGAGAGTTGATAGAAACGAATTATTTTATATTCCTGATTAGTTTCAACTCGCTGTAAAACACGTGCATGAAATCGTTTTTCTATGTTAGATCCTTTAAAGGCTTGCATTGTTGACATGAGTGTGAGGTTAATGTATATATTATATATATATGTGACCGTCTACGGTAAAACCGGGCACAACGCGGCGTGCGTAAATATCGAGAAAAAATCGATCGATTTCTTAAAAATGTATTGTTTCAAGCCGACGGAAGGGAACGGTTAGGTCTATTATAGCGGGAACGACTTAAGCTACGACGATAAAACTTGGAGAGCTCAATATCTGGACGCCGGCAACTCCGTAAGTGCAGCAACAAAAAATTTCGAAGGGTGCCGCGTTGTGCCTGGTTTTCCTATAGACGGTCACATATATATATATATTATATATATATATTATTTATTTATATATATATATATTATATAAGTAAATAATTTTAGGCTGGTGTGTGGGTGGAGCTAAATTCTATTGTAGGTCCCTCAGAAGCCAAATATTCATTTCTAGACAGGGTTTCATACAGGATTTTTTTCTGGGGGGGGGGGGAAGAGTTTAGGAAGGAGGGGGGCCCACACGTTTGGTTGACCACACCCATTTTTCTGAAACCACACCCATTTAATAAAAATCGTCTCAGGTCTAGAATTAGTGACACCAATCCTTGGAGTTTAGGAAGGAGGGGGGGCCCACACGTTTGATTGACTACACCCATTTTTTCTGAAACCACACCCATTTAATAAAAATCGTCTCAGGTCTAGAATTAGTGACACCAATCCTTGGAAGACTAATGTGTATTGCAATTGAAGGACCTCAATTAACTGAAGTGAACTTTCACCAACTATTAGATATATACAAACAACAAACTCACGGAGTACCATTATAAATCATAACCACAGAATACCATTAAGTAGTAAATATTATTAATTTATTTCATGAAATTCTGGGGGGGGGGGGGAATCCCAGGGCGCCCCTACCTCTGTATGAAACCCTGAAATAATGACCTCCATAATTTACAGGTCTGGTACAGTGATGAAGTGGACAATAGATTTACTTTACTTACACATGTGGCTCAATTGTGACCATAAGTTATATGCGATTTAAAGTGTCATTGAGCAAGTAAAGAATGTAGGATGACATAGGAAGGCTTGAACTTTAACAGTTAGTATGAAGTGGCTCCTCATCCTCTGCAGTTACATGTACTACTATCATGATATGAATTAAATGTCTTCCTGTTCTTGCACACTCATGCTAGGCTATTTTCATCTACATAGCACACACATCATGTATGTTTGTCAAATATGTCATCTTCATTATAGAATCTCCTGCAATGCCTGTGCAGCCATCATTTGTACTTAATGAAAATGACTTCCCTAGCATTCCGTCACACAATCAACATTATTTTGGATCAGTTTCTTCACATGCCTCCTCTCCATGGCAGCCACTACCAAATTATAACATTCAACATGACGCACAAGTAAGAAGATAGCAATAAATTTAGTGACTATATTTTTTATTCATGCTATTATTGAGTGGAATATTATTGAGTGGAGTGGAATATGTGAGTGAACACATTTGGTGCAGATTTGCCTACTGATAATGGTAGAAAGTGAGCATGGCTCAAGCAATCAGTTAGATTTCCAGTGTTTTAGCTTTTTATTGGTTTCAATATCATGAAGAGGATTCGGGTTTTACCATGGGGGAAGGGAAGAGAGAGAATGAACTAATTTTTTAAGATTTTGGCGGAGGCTTGTTTCCGTACTATAAACAAGGATAAGCTAACTGATGTAGTCACCTGCATGCCTTTGGTTCCATGTGTTTGTGTGGTGTAGAGGGATGAGTGGCCAGCAGTTCAGTATCCTGTGAATACTGCTATTGGTTTGAGCGATTTGGAAGCAACTTTCACTGTACCTGCATCAGGTGGCTATCATCCCAATACATACATGTCAAACACATATGTACCTGGACCTGCAACCCCTTACCAGTCTTATGGAGGTAACCAAACATCTGATGTATATTCATCTGGCTACCAGCTGCCATCATCAGGACAGGCATCTGGTCAGTATTCACACAGACAGGGTTCAAGCAGGTATGGGCCTGGGCTCCAATCCAACTCATCTAAACAGATGGTTGGGGCATTCAGACAGACATCTCGCATGTCTGCACCTCTGAGGTTATCCAATCTTCAGGGACCTTCTGTTCCGGTTGCCCAAGAGGAGAATAATCCGCTTCAGGATGCTTCTTCGTCCAAGAAACTAGATGAGTCATTGGGCATTGATTTCACAGGTCCTGACCCTTTGTATGCCAAATTGACTGATAAGAATTATGTTAGCAAATTCAAACGATTGGTGGAAGTAGAGAAAACAGCACATGAAGGAATACTGAGAGAAAGGTAAGACATTTCGTGTATTGTTCAGAGGAGCTGTGCTTCATGTTAAATTTTCCTTTCAATCCTGAATATAATGTTCTAACCCCCGTAACCTTATAAGATATGAATAATTACGTATGAATTCTCGAAGAGTTACAATTGCCATCTGTCACATTGTATACACAGGTGCAATGGAGACTACCACTTCTTGCTGCTGGGTTCCCGCTGTCCTTTTACTGTAAAGAACAGGAATGTGGAAAATTACCAACAGTATGCACAGATTGACAACATCAGCTCAGACAACTTGAATTACATCCGTCAAACCTGCACCACAGTTTCTGTGTGCAGTCGCTCTAAAGAGGAATTCAAAGCGGACATTATCGACAAGCACAACAGAAAGCTCATTATTGCCTTTAAAAGGGGAGCTAAAATTCCAATTCGCAAGAATTTGATGAAAGTTATCTTTAACATGAAGGATAGTTATTTTGACGATCTTCTTCGTTCTGTGAATAGGCTAGATCAGGGCTTGGTAGAATGCATAATGCCTACGTCTATTTCCTTCAAGGGTAGGCCAGAGTTTGCAGATGTCCACATGTTTGAATCTTACTGCTCAGCTGAGCAGTTGGAAGCTTTAAAAGTAATAGCTAGTTGTCCATCGGCTGGTCCACCTGCTCTGTTAACGGGGGCATTCGGAACTGGCAAGAGTCGGTTGTTAGCTCTTGCTGTGCATTACTTCCAGACTCTTCAAACTGCGGAGCAACCAGTTCGTGTGTTAGTGTGTACCCAGCAGCGTATTTCTGCAGACAAATTCTTGGAGTATTATGATCAAGTGTGGGTCGATGTCAAGATGGGAGAGTGCTATCTCATCAGAGAGTATGCACAAGATGAAGTCAAGCTCAACTACCGCCCATTCATTAGAACTAGTAAAGAATTTGAAGCCATTTACAAGTCTACTAACTGCAACAATGTAGTGCTCATTACGACTTGTTTAACAGCTGCTAAGTTGAATTTTGTGCCTCCAGGTTTTTTCACTCACATCATTATAGATGAAGGATCAATGATGAGAGAGCCTGAAGCTATTGCTCCGTTGGTAGTGGCTAATGTCAACACCAAAATTATTATTGCTGGCGATGCCAATCAGGTTGGTTGTTTAATAGAGTACACATGTGCTAAGTTGTATAAGTGTTCTAGGACTTGGTATGGATGTTATAGTAGTAGTTGAGCTAATCCACCCGATTAGCTCTGTATTACAATCACTGGGAATGTTATAAATTTGCTTTAGGACTATTGGTGTGTAATTATCTTATTTGTGTACTTTCTGTAGGTTGGCCCGGCAATGTTGGTGTTAGGTGATTTGGCAAGAAACAATGGAATGAGTATTTCTCTACTGCAGAGATTAGAGAAACTCTACAATAGTTGTGGAGGCACTAAAAATATTGCCAATCTTTCCACCAACTATCGTTGTCATCCTGATATTTTAGATTTGGTAGGAAATCTTTTTTATGAAGGGCTTATTAAATGGAATAAGGATGAAGCACCACCAGGCACTCATCGCAGCTTTCCATTTCCACTTGTATTTGTGTGTTCAAGCATCGATGAAGGTGCGAGTTCCTCTAGTGACAGAGATGAGAACGAGGCTATGGCAGTGTATCATAAAGTCATGGAAGTAGCCAAAGGGTGCCCATCAAGTTGGGCCAAACAACCAACCTCTGATTTCTTTGTAGTTAGTCCTACAGATGAGCAGGTAAGATAATACGTTGTATTCTTACATTTGTTTCAAGTATTCTAGAAGAATGAGTGCATGTCAGATTCTTTGTGTACATATTTGTTCTTGGACAATAATTTATTGGTAAAATACCAATTTGAGTGTGTATGGCCCAAAAATATTGAATGAGCACAAAGCAGCATCATAATGAAATTTTATGGGAGTAATTGATTGGAAAACTTTTTTCTATATGCTGAAAATTTTTAAGCACAAGTGCAAAGAGAGATGGGGAAAAATTCCTTCTGTATTTTGAGTTTGTTGACGTGAGATTTTGGCACAATTCCTTTTGCTTGACTATAGTTTTAACCAGACATGGGGTGAAGTACTTGGGTACCCATGCTAGTACACTTAAGTACAGGTCATAGAGGACTCATGAAATACTCGCATCCTTTTGGTGAATGGAGTAAAAAATACTCACATTTTATTTAAGCACTTCCCATTTTACCAGTACTTCTAAGTACTTTTAAAGTAGTTGTAACTAGTCTCATGTATATAATATATCCTTGTGTGTCCGTAGCAACGACGATAGTGTGTATTCATGAATAATTCATGAGCTTAAACAGGTTGGTAAACATCAGCAATAACTGAATGGGTAAAGTGTCACATTCAGTATAAAGTGAAAGCGGGTGGAATAGGCGAGGGAAGGTGGCATAGGATTAAGAAAGGCGAAAGTATGAAAATGAAGGCTAAGTTTCGCAAAGTCCAAGTCTGCAATCATGATAGAAGAACAGAGATTCAGAAGGAGGAGAGATAAATAAAGGAGGAATAGGAACTCCATGACTCAAGAAGAAAGAACTGAAAAAAGGAAAGGAGGAGGATCAGAAAAGCTGAGATAGTTCACGAAAAACACAGAGTAGGGGAGAGAGACTGATGTAACCTTAATCAGTGTGAAGACTGATAACAATGAATAAAAATAATTTGCTACTGCATTCTTATTTTGCAATATATCAAGTGCCACTGTGTGACGGGGTACTTGCTAGTAATGCATACTTACTTCATTCAGCAAGCAGTCGCATGCTGCTACAATTGCTAATACTCTCATCAGCTACTTACAAGGTCCATTGAGATATCAGGTGACCTCCTTATTTATTCTGAAAGACAGTGATGTGTGGAAACAATTTTTATTTTATTTTATTTTATTTTATTTTATTAGACAGAAAGAATCTATTAAAAGCTATTCTTCCCCTCTCATCACTTCCAAAAGGTCAATGAAGTGCATACTGCGTTTAGCCCAGTTTCAAAAACTAATCATATATGTATGTACTTCAGTTGGTACTTGAGTACTAGACCAATGTCCTCGTACTTATTCAAGTACCCATTATGAACTTTAGGTATTTGTGCTCATACCCACTCATTACATATTTTCAAGTACTCGTAAAGTACCCAAATACTTTTCAAAGTACTTCACCCCATGTCTGGTTTTAACCTTAGTGACCTATAAAAGCACTGTGGAATATATTAATATAAGTTGGAAAAATACATACTAGACTTTATGCTTAATAATATTCTTCATATAGTTTTCTTTATTAACAGTTCGCTTTGTTATACATTTTGTATATGTTAAGGTTCATTTGTTAAGAACTAAGTTCTGGAAATCAGCTGTACCACCAGAAATCAAAACAACCAACGGTATCCAAGGTAATATAATATATACTGTAGTCGTGTAGTCCATTATTTAAAATATATAATATGCGATGTTTATATTAGGGCGAGAATTCCAAGCCGTATTTCTAAGCACGTCTGAGTTGGTTCATGAAGATGGTTCGTCACGTAACCCAGTGAGGAGTTTGTGTGATCCTTATGTCTTCACAACTGCCGTCACTAGAGCCAAGTCATTGGTTGTTTGTGTGGGAAATCCTTTCCTTCTGCTGAAAATGGAAAGAAAAATGACCCAGTTTTATGGTCAAGAGCATAATGCACATTGTTGGAGTACATACCTCAATGTATGCTTGCAGCACAGCACAGTGGAGTTTGCACCGAATCTAAAGCTGACTATTGAGCAGCAAGCAAATGCATTTGCTAAGATGAGGGAGATGATTGAGGAGGTGAATGACCTAATACACACTGCATCGGAATCCCAAGAGAAAGAAGATTTGGAAAAGAAAGTGGAAGAGCTTGAAATGAAGCTAAAAGCACTCACCATGCAGAAGTCATCTTCAAACCAATCACCAGCAGATCTTGCAAGAATTCCAGATTTGAGTAGGCCCATGGATATCAATCTTCCACCGACTCCTTTCTTCCCTTTCCCAATTGACCCGAACACTGGTAGCACATTTCCACCCAATTTCTCGTACCAGCTCTACAACACCGCTACGTCAGCTGCAGCATCAGATAGTAGTGCAGCAAATGGCCCGAATGAGTTGCCTAGTTACTCAGTACAGCAAGATCAGAATATGCACCCTTCTTCTTACACTGGCACTCATCCTCTACCAGTGGCGTTTGGAGTGGAGGATGTTGAAGATGGTGAGGGTTTAAACAATCAAGACAAGTACCGGACAGGAATGGCAGTTAATCAAGATACCTTATTGTCTAACTACTCAGGTAAATAGGTACAGTAGTGTCTGTTAGGAATAGCATAAACACTCGCCAATATTACAGTAGTTTGGAAGTGATTTATTTACCCATTAAATTTAGTTAAAATTAGTCTCTTGGTGCAATTAGGATGTTTGTTTACGTGTCTTACAGTCCATACTACATGGTTCTCTATGCCTGTTGGAGGTTGGTGGAGGGGAAGGGTTTGGGAATTACATGGTGCTTTTCTCTACGTGGTTAGTGTCCACTATATTAAGTCAGTGTACTCAACCACTTGATGTAGTACATGGGCATCATGGTATATGGGTGAACTAAATATTTCTAAGTAATGCTGCCCATTGGATTGTTGCTTGTTTTGTTTTACTTTTAGACTTGAACAGTGTGTCCCCTGCTGAAGTGACTATGGCTTCTTGGGACGAAGCAAAAGTAAGTGATTTTTCGTAAAAGTTTGAGGTAGTATATTAACTTCTACGGCTATTGGTGCAGTTGGTAGGAGAGGTATGTAATTATCTTACAACACGAATTCCTATATAGTTAGTGAGTGTGTGCTGTAAGCAGATCACACTATGACTCTACAACCAAAATGTTGGACATGAGCTCTGCTAACAAACCTAGTTAAAACTTATTGTTGTATGTACATACAATACATGCTAGTATGTTGTCTTGAGAAGACTTTATGAAGTTAAGAAAGTAGATCTTATCAGGAATTCCTTGCTACATACACGTATGTATTAAACAGCAATGACTGGGTAGATGGTAACCCCAATAAGCAGATCACTTTAAAGTGTAGAGTGCGTGAACCAATGTTTTAATACTTCTAAATACTCTGTATATACTGTATGTATGTACATATAAACTGGAATGATTCAGTTACTGTTGCTAAATGATGCCCTATAAGTGGCATCAATGGGTACCTCCAGTACCTGTTTGGATAGTGTGGTGAATGCATTTGCCTTATTTATGGTAGAATTACAGTGGGAATGAGAGAGATTACTCAACTTTAAGGCAAGACACTGGAACTATATCTGGCAATGGAAGGTTTGTACAATTTATTAATGTATGTACCGTTGTTTTATTTTCTTATCAGTTATTGGCCAGAGAAGGAAATATTACCTAGTTGTAACTGATCTCTGTGTGTGTATTACATATGTACACATATTATTATATACATACATATACATACATATTTTACTTCAATTTGGTAAAGCTATGTGGCAATTCTTTCTTATCTAGCCTTTTATAAAGTTCTGTGACATAAGTAACATGTCATCATACCAACAGAATATATATATATTGTAGTTTAATGTAACCTAACACAAGGCAGGCTCACTCACCTTTTGTGCTCAAGCACACCACTAGTCTTAGAATTCAACTATTGTACTATATTAACTACAAAACTTCTGGAGGGGAGAAAATGCAGCTGGAGGGGGGAAATCCTAGGGCATAAGAAACCCTCATACAAATTTAGGTTAAAATGTTAAATTTATTGAAGGAGTAGTAATAATGGAATTATATGAACATCAAACTGTTGTTGATTTTAGGTTTTATACTAAAGAGAAAAGATTGGGTAACGAGGGTTTTGGTGTGGTGTACCACGTCATCGAGAGAGCAACTGGCAACAACTATGCGCTAAAGGTCATAAAGCTACTAGCAAATGAGTAAGTTTATAACTTATGCATGTGTCCACTACTCTGAATACATTAGAGAAGACATACGTAGGAATATTGTGTTTTTGTTTACTATATAATTTTAATGGTGAAGATTAAGAGAGCTGCCGGAGAAGTTAGAAGAAATAAAGGCACTGATTAAGTTAAATCACGACAACACTGTGCACTATGAAGACGTTTGGATTGAAGAAGCATCGAAAGATTGGTGGGGTCGGCGTGAAAGGACTCAGTACAGGTAAGGAGTTTTATTTTGATAAAAACAAAAAAGTGAGTTAAATGAAGGCCACTGTATGAGACATCGAGTAAATAGCCTCTGATAATAACAATCATATTTCGGACCTGAATGTTTCAATCAAATTAGCAGGGTACATTTAGTATAAAACTTGGTATAGTAAATTTAAGTGGACATTTAAGAGGTAGTTGTTGAAATCCTTAGTTGATTAAATTTCCTGTATATTATGTCGAAATTTTAATAATAGTGGTGTAAGTTGTGTTGTCTCACGTTTTCCATATAATGAGCAGCTAAATTTATATTTGAAATTTCAATGTAGGTCAATCAGACTGAATATGTTGTGATTAGAATGTACAACCATATAACCAACTATAGTGCCTAAGTTTTTGTAATTCTTTTTTGTAGGAATTCAAAGCCATGTTTGTTTATTTTGACTGAATTATGTGAGACTTGTACATTGAAGGACTGGCTCATACGTCACAGTGGGGAAAACTCACGCAACAGAAAAAATATGATTGTCCTTTTTGAACAGGTATTTGAGTCTTACTGCAGTCTACATAATATGCTTGTTGTCTCTTATCTTTTTCTTTCTTTGTTTTCTTTTTTTTTTACAACTTGGCAGTTGCAGATTCTGAATATCAACATTAGCCCTTGGATGTATTATTTCTCTTTCACAGGCTTTTTTTATGAAATAAATATTTTGTCGCCACCAGGAATCGAACCTAGGACAGCTTGCTTAACGCACAAGCGCTCTGCCACTGAGCTACGACAACCACTCCAATTCTGTATTTATACAGTTATGGGATACTGCTATGTCTTGCTCTCAACAGACCAATGAAAATTCTCTTCTTTCAAAGATTCTTTTTATCCTTTGAATTTTTCTACTTCACTAACTTATCACATCACACTTTCTTGCTCAGCCTTCTTTTACTCATTAGATGTATTCTCTCTCTTTCACAGGCTTTTTTAAACAATACAGAATTAAAAATATTTGGTCTCCACCGGGAATCAAACCCAAGACCGCTTTCTTAATGCACAAACGCTCTGACACTGAGCTATGACAACCAGCCGGCAAACAAACACTCCAATTCTGTATTTATACTGTTAAGGGTTACTGCTATGCTACAGTCTTGCTCTCAACAGACTAACGAAAATTCTACTTTTTTTTTTTAGAACTTTGTCTTAAATGTTAAAAGAAAAAAGAACTGTGAATATAAATAATTTTCCATATTCGATACTAGACTCAAGACTGCGAATTCTGAGTCCAGTATAACTACTTCATCCTCGTGCACCTGCTTTGTCTTCTATAACTGTAGTCAAGTGCCTGGGCTACTTCATAGAGCAACTCTCTCTTTGTTGTTGAACGACTTCTGTAGGCGTAAATATCACTTTCTGGTTACTAAATTCACCTTTTTAAAATGCTGAAGTAGCTGTTAATCAAGGTGTACTGCCTCAACAATTGGTCTCACCTGGTCGCGATTTTGAAGTAAGCCAGATCTTGGACTCCCAAAACTACCTCAATGTTTGCACTGTAGCCTTAGAGATACCGCTGTAAGGAGTTTGAATATATCTTGCTAACTATTGAGCTAACTTTAGGAAGCTATAACGTTTTGTGTGAAGCAATGCAGACAAGAATAAACTATTTTCCTGGAGCATTATTTCCAACTGCCATATAGCAGTTACAGCGGTGAAGGGGTTAAACTTGTTTTATTATCTGAACTTACCAATGATAGCACGATTTGTATCCTCTATGATGTAGATACACTTCTAATGGTATGTATTTAGGTCTATTTGGCAACAAGCAGTAAGCTCATCTATATAATGCTGATTGTATCTGTTTAGATTGTCAATGGCCTGGTATTCATTCACCAGCAAGGTTACGTTCATCGTGACTTAAAACCTTCTAACATCTTTTTTGGGAGGTTTGAAGAAGAAAAATTAAAAATTGGTGACTTTGGACTTAGTTTTTTGGAGGAGCCTTCTAGATCATGTAAGTTTTTATTGGAGAGCAAGTGTAAGCACTATCAGGAGTGCACAAATTTTAGTAAATGGAATATATGTGGATGTGCTTACACATGTCATTAATAACACATGTGATAGAGTACTGAATACAGGACTATTTGGGAAAGAGTTTTGGGCCTTGCCTGCATTTTATTTTGTTTAGGCAGGAAGCTCGTCCCAGTCCATTACTCTCAGTGTATACTGTATGTACTAAACAGAAGAGGCAATTTTTGTTTATGATTGAGAATAATTAGCATGCAGTGATTATGATTGAAGATGTGTGTGGGGTGGAGCTATGGGCTAAAATTACATTCACCTGCATGTTCTTGCTCTAATATGTGCTGGAAATTCCAGTCTGTGAAAATGACTGCTCGAGAATGTAAATCCCAAGTTGTTCCCAGACTTCTAGATATATTAACCCAAATGGCTATACTGATGCCCCTGGCACTGAGGCTCATTCAAATTATGTACTCACACCACTAGCAATTCACCGACTATATGGTAACATAAGTAATAAACATACAACTTTTTCAGGCTGGTGTCTTTAGTTGGATTCTCATTCTCCAACTATTTTAGCTGAGACTTCCCCCTAGTACATATGTATTTATATCAACCATATTGTTGTAAGCATGTAGATATCTTAACCCTTTCACCGCCATAAGCGCCATATGGCGCTCAGCAGTACGGCCGTGTTTAAAAAAGTATAAAAAATCAACCGTTCATGCTATCGACACGCAACAAAGCTTAAAAGCTTTAGAAATGACTATTTTAGTACTGTTCTTAATATAGAATAATTACGTCAACGGTAACTAAGGGTAATACTTCCTGAAAGTTCAAAGTAGTTTGAGTAAAGAAATGGCGAGGCCATCGCGAGACGAGGTCCTGGCGTGTGTCCTGGATAGTGACAATAGTGACAATGTATTCGGCCTAGTAGATAGCTCCAGTGAGGGTGAACAAAATGGAGAAACAGAAGAAGTTACTGCTTTCATGGGCCAGCAATTATTATCAAGAGATTCTCTTGACTATCTTTCAGATACTGTGGCAGACCGTTCAATTTTAGATGATATGAGTACAGATGATGAGTAGTTACTAGTGGTGCGCTCGAATAGCGCAAATGCATGGCGAGCGAACAGACTCTTTTTACAGAAAAATAGGACAGAAATTACATCTAACTGTAGTGCACAGTGTAACTCTTTCCATCATCAGAGAATCTAAAGTCTCTAATCCCAGACTAAACTAACAGAATTACCTGAATAAACTTCGAAAGCAGTGGCAAAGAAGCGCAACTTGACAAAGACTTCACAATTGTTTCAAGAGAGTAGCTATAAACTTTTTGGTTGAAACAAAGTTGCTTAAGGCAGTGCAGCAGGATTTTCCGCGCCAGTTAATTGAAAAATACTGGAACTGTGAACGCTTTACCTAACTTACGTAATTAGAAGCGCGGGCGAAATATTTTGACGTACGTATACATACATATATATATATATATCTGAAATCTCAATTGAACACGACTGAAAGTCAGCTTTGCTCGCTCGCTGTACTAGTAGAACAGCAAGGAGATTTTAGTAAGTTTTTATTTAAAAGAAGAACAGTTTATAAATATTACTGATTGAATTTAGCTATTAAAGAATAAATATCATAATTTATAGATGTTGATGCCATGGGTGTTAACTAAATTTGGTCTATTGTGAATACAAGTCCCATGTAAACTTGGCGGTGAAAGGGTTAAGTATAATGTGCTATGAATTATCTGTTATATGTGTGTATGTGTGTGTGTGTGTGTTGATACAATGGCGAAATGTATGTTGCATAGCCACTGGTGCAGAGGTAGAACGCCAGTCAATGATTAGTGCACGGAAAAAATCTCCATACAGAAGTCCAGAGCAGCTCGAATCTAAGAGCATCAGTGACTGCAAGATAGACATTTACTCACTGGGTATCATTCTGTTTGAACTACACTACGCTAAGGAGGGATCTCCACAGGAACAATTACATGTACGTTGTAAACAACACATCAGGAGATAGTTTCATCAAACCACTCTCTGCACTAACATCCTTAAATGTCCAAGATTTAAAGAAAGCGGAGGAATTAAATGCAGCATACAAATATTTAAGATAGGTTTTGATGAAGTATATAAATCTGAACATCTACATACACACCATGTATTCTAGATTCGCCATCACTTTGCACATACTTTCTTTTCCATTCTAGGTATTAAACAAAGTTCGCAGTGTGAGGTTTCCTGATACTTTTAAAGAGAGAATGCCAAAGGTTCACGATGCTGTCATGAAAATGACAAAGCATTCCTCAAAACAACGGCCATCAGCTTCTGAAGTACAGAAGCACATACTTGCTGATCTCAGCACAATGAATAGGAAAACTCGAAGATCGTATGTTCCTGTTTTGTAGCTTTTTACCTTGTTTGTATTCAGTATTTATGCTGTTCTTCCTCTTACTTGAGCATTATTCAGCACAGTTGAATGAAAGTCATATCCATAATGTATTTCACCTTTTTATTGTTTATACATTTTTTGCTGTTATAATATTGGTAATAAAAAAGTGAGGAAACTCAAAACATGACTATAAATAGTATACTGATTAATTAATAAATAGACCGGCTGTTCCACACAAAAAATTATAATGTCCTGCATTCACTGTTCTAGCTGTCTTATCACCAATTGCTTGTATACTCCATTTAATGCTATTAACTCATCGTGTGTTCCTTGTTCCACGATTCTCCCATGGTCCATTACCATAACCTATACAACCAAAAGTCATCCAATTATGAAAACAGGCAGTATCACCCCACAAGATTCGTACACAAGAGCATACCATGTTGGCATTTTTTACTGTAGATAGTCTGTGTGCTATAACCAGAACTGTCCTTCCTTTCATGGCGCGATCAATCGCTTCTTGAACTAGATGTTCACTTTCAGCGTCTAATGCACTGGTAGCCTATTAAAAGTATCATTTCGGGCATATGAAATAATTGAACACACACACACTATATATATTTACCTCGTCTAGTAGTAATATTTCTGGGTTCATTAACAGAGCTCTTGCTATGGCAACTCGTTGTTTCTGGCCTCCAGACAAGCGCACTCCACGTTCCCCAACCATTGTGTCGTAGCCTTCCTATAACGGGTGATTATTTACAATAATACAACAATCAATTATTGTGGAGAGACATCTTTTACTAATATAGAATTTACAAATAATATACCCTGAAGAAAGGGTCCATGGAACAGAAATGTCTTGATTAAAATTTAACACCAAATATCTTTAAATATATAGTACAGAAAAGTTGTCATTATTCATAAATTCTAAATTATTCCCATGCCAATCAACAAACAGTGCTTGGCTACACTCACCTCAAAGGACATAATTTAATTATGAGCATTAGCTTGAATAGCAGCTTCTCGAATCTAAACAACAATGCATTATTCATAATACACACACACACACACAACATCTGAAGTAATTTAAGTCCTTAGTTTGTTTGTTTGTTTTTATTTATTTATTTACAACAATCCATTTGGTAATTGCGTTATATATACACCCTGTACATACATACATACTTTGTCTGTTGTGGCAGTGTCTCTCCCATAAGAAATGTTCTTAGCAATTGTGTTTGCAAACAATACTGGCTCTTGACTAACTAAGCCAATATGCTTGCGAAACCATTCCGGATTCAGTTGCCTCACATTGCAACCACCTACATGTATACATAAATATATAAACTCAAACACATTCTTAAATTGCTGTAATTTATTACTGAGTAAAATTCTTCCAGAAGACACTTCATAGAAATGTTCAATGAGATTTACAATGGTCAATTTTCCTCCACCAGATTGACCCACCACAGCAACAACCTGACCAGGGAGCATCTCAAAAGACACACCCTAAAAAGTTATCATACAAGTTTAAAGAAAGTCTATACATATTTTTCACACACCTTTAACACTTCTTCATCAGGGCAAGATGGATAACTGAAAGCCACCTTGTCAAAAAAAAATTCTAAAGAAATTCCATGGAATACATACATAATGCACAATCACCACTGCAGTACAGCACAACACAAACCTCCTTTTAAATGATCTAATGTATCCTTGCCATCACGAATTTCACTCCTACGGTCTAGTAGGTCAAAAATACGAGTGGAAGCCCCAACAGCATTCAGAAAACACAATACATATGTAATAGTTCTAAAAAGCACATACACATACTCCACTTAAATCATTTCTAATCCGGACTTGAATGTTGCATTTATTTCATTTAGGATATAAAGTAAAACAACAGTTTTTACTGATGTAAGTGGGATGCCGCAATGTCTAGGGTGAATTGGTACTTATAGATTAGACTCTAACAACTGAGCTTCACTCTCCCCCAAAATAATTCATTCTGGTATGTACGTAACTATAAAAAGTAATCAATTATGCTGAACTTGTCTTACTCTACCAAAAATATAGTACAACACAATCCAGCAAACTTACTTGCATAAAATCTCCATAAACATTGGAAAGCAATGCAAAGCACATTGCAAGGTTGAGTGTGTACAACATTATAGATATCAGAGTCCCTGCCTCAATATCTTCATGATACACAAGGTATCCACCATACCACAAAACCAGAGCTGCTGCTGCCTATAACAAAAACAAACATGCTTTAAACTACGCAGGAAAACTGGTTTAACAGTGCTATTCCACCCACTTTCACAACAACGTATCACACGGACTGTATACATGTTCTTATATGACTCTTTCTAACCTTAGAAGCTCAAATATCCATAACACAGTAAAATAATAATGATCTATATTATTATAATATGCTTGTGTGTCAGTAACGATGATAGGAGTGTATATTCATGAATAACTCATGATCATTACCTGAAAGGGAAAAGCAAGGGTAAGGAAGGGGAGGGGGGAGAGAGAATAATAAGGTAACAGGTGGTACTCGAACCCTCGACTGACTCGAGTACAGCACACACTCTCCAGGATTGAACTGTCCTGACCTAGCACTTAAAGTGCAGCCCAGAGTGACTAATTAATATTGTTGGGAAAGCATGTTTACCTGGTAGAAGAAAAGCAGAGAAGCAGGAGAACGCAAGAGTCAAGAAAAATAGAAGCAGGTGACTGATGTAACTACTTCAATGAAGAAATACACAGAAAGGACAGAGATGAGGGACTGGACAGATTGACAGAGGAGAAAAGAATTCATTAGTTGAGAGGAATGAGAAAACTTGATATAGCTCAGAAAGAAGGAATCAGCAGAGGGAAGCCATGGATAAATATATCACACGCTACTGCATCCTTAATTTTGCAAAGATTAATACATCGAGCGTCACAGAGTGGCGGGTGCTTGCTGCTACTACTACTACTACTACTACTACTAGTAATAATAATAATAACAACCTACTGGCATCATTATTCGACTATTAAAAAAATGCCAAGTTAGATGGAAAACTTCAACACGTAAAATACTTAACGTCAATTACTTTCCAAACTCTTACATATAAGAGTAGAGTGACCACTCCCATAAAAATGCCAACTAAGAATGACAGCTTCCTTCCAAGTTTATAGCTTGCATTAATGTCTGCAGAATATGATAGTATTGTTCGTTTTTCATTAGAAAAGGATCGTACAGTTAGTATTTAAGTCCTTTCAACAAGCGCCCTACAAAAAAAATCAAATTTCAACCTATGACCAATTTAAGTAAAACGTCTTAATTGGCTTGTCAAAATTTTTAATACGTACCATAATTATTAGAACACAATTATACACAAAGTTCACTATGAGAGTAGGAACAGGCAAGCTTCAACCTACCATATTGCACTGCAGACACAACTATCACTGGTACCACAGACAAAAGGACAGCTGTGAGTTTGGCACTGACATAGAACATAAGTCCAATGGAAATCAGTGCTTGCATTGAAAATCTTGTTAGCATAGACATATTCTCAGTTACTGCACTCTGGATCACTTGAGTATCAGCTGATAACCTATTATTTAACTCTCCAATTCTGGACAAAATGAACATTATATCATAAATGAGGCTACATACATGCATTTCGAATGCACCTGTTCTGATCGTAGAAGCCAACTTCTTGACTGAAAATGGAAGAAAACAGCTGAAATGAATAGAATTACTAATAAGTAAAGAAGTAGCTGTTGGTATTCCTCAGGAAGAAAATTTATGAACAGCAGAGATAAAAAACTTTCGAGAAAGAAGTACATGTGAAATGAACTCATACCATAATTCACAATGCATGAATTTAAAGAGGAATGCTTGCTAGTGCAGACACCTCCAAACAGTGCTAACATCTCTAAGTTTACTCTGACATGAGTCTCCTATTTATATACCTTGTACACTCTACTTTAAACTGATTAACCCTTTCACTGTTATATTTATGATGACTAGTTGGGTAATTGTTCTTTAAAAATGTATGAATATTTCAATTTTTCTTCCATAAAGACATTCCAGCAAATGCTGAACTTATGTAAAAACATGTTACGACAAAACTATTTATATTATGCAGGGTTTCATACAGAGGTAGGGGTGCCCTGGGATTCCCCCCCCCCCAAAAAAAAAAATTCATGAAATAAATTAATAATATTTACTACTTAATGGTATTCTGTGAGTTTGTTGTTTGTATATATCCAATAGATGGTGAAAGTTCACTTCAGTTAATTGAGGTCCTTCAATTGCAATACACAATAGTCTTCCAAGATTGGTGTCACTAATTCTAGACCTGAGACGATTTTTAATTAAATGGGTGTGGTTTCAGCAAAATTGGGTGTGGTCAGTCAAACGTGTGGCCCCCCCCTCCTTCCTAAACTCTTTCCCCCCCCCAGAAAAAAACCTTGTATGAAACCCTGTTATGCCAAAAAAAAGAGTATGTATTAGTCCATAAAGAGAAAAATCAAAGAATCCGACTTGCTGTTTCTAATGGTACTAGCTGAAACAAAATGCTGGTGTTCTCATTCCATTTTTTTAAATACTGGAAGTATTAGTCAAAGCAACTTATATAAAAAAGGAACGTTGTTATATTAGGTAATCAAATTTTTTTAAAAACAAGAATTAAGGACGGTCTAATGCTGAGAATTTTCGGCTCCGACAGTCAAAGGGTTAAACATTGCATACTCCATACTTGTTAGTGCTACATATAAAATAGCATTAACACTACCTGTTTTCTCAAACGTGCCACAAATCTCTCTCCAGCCAAGTTGAATAAAATTTGCCTAGCCATTACACCCACAGAGCCCACCACAAGACCAAGATTAAATAGACAACCATCCGATTCATTCGTTCTGCACTCCACACACAAAATTTAACAATTACAGTGTATATATACATCCATATATATATAGGTGTATATACACCTATATATACAATATGTAACAGTTAAACCATGGGGTTTGAGGAATTAATGCTGATAACTGTCCTGATCCTGAAGGTGATTATCTTGCAATAATTCCGAGAGTTGCCATGGTTTTACTATTAAATAACATAGTCCAAATACCAACCACAAGAAGTGTACTTCGTTCGATTTCCACCGCCTAAGGACATAGTTTCCGTTGACTTTAGGCAAGGATGGAATGAACGTGAATTAGATCACAAAGCCAGTTTCTACCAGTTAAAATAAATAGATCCTTTCTTCGGAGTTAAAAAGACAATGACTTTTTATTTTGTACTGTAACTTTTACGCATTTGTCAAAAAAAATTCTTCTGTATGCCAATATAACCTCTCTTTTTGATGCACAGTCATGTTTTGTCCACAGACAAATCAGTTCTATCACATTGCAGCTGGCCAGTTACTAAGGAACTATTTGGTATAAATCTTAACACTAGGAGAATGAAATACGAATAAAATGGATTAAAAAGTAATAATAAAAGCAACTAAACATCAACTCCATTGCCAGTAACACATGTACCTAACCTAAGCATTTAGTAAACTACAGCAAACTTCCATCTACAATTCTAAAACTAATTAATGAAGCAAGTACATGTATGGACTACATTCTCCAATACAGTATTTATGCAGAACCTGGAAAATGTGAAATGTACAATGGAAATAGAATTAAATATTTCACTCACCCATTGTGTATGAACACAATTAGTAACATTAGGAGGAATATTTCTTCCATATTTGTCAGTACTGAAAATTCATATACCAATATAATATTAAACAACAATTCAGTATAACTAATAAATAATATTTACCAATTGAATTGACCAGGAACTGCATAGTTAATCACTTTGCCAAAAAGGTAAGGAGCAATAGACAAAGATCCTGCAGAAACCATCAGACATAAGAGAGCCGCAAATAGCAAAGGATACTCCTGTAATAATGATAAGAAAATGATGACAACCACAACCACTACAATAGTCAATGCAACAATTATACTAATTGCTCACGGTCTTGCCATCCAAATCAATCTTAGGAGATCTACTGTTTTCTTGGCAGGCTTTTCCTCACCCTGATCTTGATTTATAAGCAACCGTAAGCCTCTCTTGCGAACCATTTTGAATGCAGTACGAGCTTACAATACCAACTATTACTTCAAAAAGAGAAAAGGCCACTGCTACAATGCAAAAAATCTTGTAAGTTATGTGCATTTCTATACTCTCTTTCTTCACAATCATCTTCACAAGAAAGCTCCCTTTTACAACCCAATAGCTATATGAAAGATGCCAATGACATGATAATAATGGTTGCCTGACACAGCAAAGAAAACCATGTGCTCTGAACTTGTTTCTGCGAAGAAATTGTTGAACTCTTCATTATAGTAAACTGTTCCAGGTAATAATAGCTTGATAATAATAATTATACCTCGCAATGCTGCAATGCAAGCTAAATCAAATGTTGACCGAGTGATTGAGAATTATTCCACATTAGTCTCCAAGTATCGAGAATTTCCTCCAGCGATCCATAAACTGATACATGCTAAAGAGTCCAGAGCCACTAAAACACTTAACAACAGAAGTGAATCTTAGCAGTGGGAGATTGCTGAGTGTTTTTTTCTGTTCACGAAGAACTTCAAAACTTGCCATTACTTTACCCTGAAACCATAAACCAACAAAAAAGTACAAGTACATACACACAAGGAAAGACTGTGTGTGTAGGTAAAAATAAAATGACACTAACAGAGTTGAGCAACTTAATTTTTTGAAGTTGAACTGCTGTTCAAATTTGAAAAGCTCCACCTAATCTATGGATGATGGCATTGCCTGTTGAGTTTGGTGTCATTGTTGATTCTTGTTATGTACAACTTTAGGCTAACCCAATATATGTGCAGCTTTAGAAATGCCTGTACACACACATGGAGTGAATGTTTTTTTAATATTTGGATAGATTACATTAGATGGTTCATGACTTTTAAAAAGTTATCGCATATTAAGTTGTACTTGCTTGTTTTCATTAGGCACAGTCACCAAACTTTATTAACTGCTTTATATGCTAGCTAAGTACACACAATTTTTGCCAACAATCTTTTAGGGGGTGCCCCATAAAAATTGTGACCCTTCTTCCTGAAAATCCCTTGCACAATCTGTAGGAACATCTCCTAGCAGCTCCACTTTCTGAATGCATGAAAGTTTTCATTATGTTCAATTGTGCACTTCCATCAGTAACGTGTTCATTTTAGTCTGAGCATGACTGGGCGTGTCACTATCACACCACACCCATTTCTATGTTTCATCCGTGGGTGGTAAACATACTACCCATGTTTACACTGTCAGATCCAACTAAACTAATATCTTGCCACCCATTTCAGAATACACACTTTGTGAGAGAGGTAAAGTTAAATTTATAGTTTTGTAAACTCCCCCGAGTTGTCATAATTTTAGTCTAATTAAAAACCGTAGTGACTCTCTGAGTCTATAGAACTGTACTGTCTGTTGTACAAGTCGTGGCCACATCTTCGCATATCCGAACCTTACTTATAATTTTTAAATATCCAAAATAGATTAGAAACCCTGCACATGTGTATTTGGTGTCTGACACATAAGCATATTATATAGATATATACATACAATCCGCTCAATATCGGAAAGGTGTCTTGACAGCACAACATTAGTGGTCTATTGAGTAGGAGGCTGCAGTGAGCAGTACTATTAAGTAAGTATGAGACAGAGCTCTTGTGGAAGCCGGGGGTCCTAGGTTCAATTCCCGCAGACAACTGTTACATTATTATATTTATTAACTATTACATTACTATTTATTTAAACACCTCAATTAAAGGAAGGCCAGAGCATTAGCTAGTGGCTAAAGCCAAAGGTGCTAGGTTCAATTCCCTGGCAGCAACCAAGACTTTATCATATATTACTTTTGCTCTTGGTATAGTCAACACTAACTACACCAGACAATTTGTAACAGAATATACAAATGTCTCAAGCTACCCTGTACACATCACATTACCTTTTTTTTACTTAGTGGAAGCTAAGGAGCCTTCCAAATAAGACATTTCTTTAAACGAAAATGATTTCTAAGTGTGCAACAGTTCTACTCTAGCTATAGAGAAGCGATCTACAAAATAAGTTAGTGTACAAGCAAAGGAACTTTCCAACATTAAGTTTTAGCGAACTGTATAATGTCATACTACGGGCAGAGATGCACTGAAGCCGCCTTAGATAGTAGCAATGGCTATTAATATACCACTGCACAGAGAAAAAAAAAATCCCATCAACCCAACATCCAAGATAGGACTGGCACTCTTCACCTTTGACTAATTAAGTGAACAAGGGTAGTCACCCAAAGAAGTATGCACTGAACAGCAGGAGGAGCAAAATTTAGAACTGATATAAATAAAACTACTGAGACAAGCACACTGCTAATCAGTTGGACAAGACTGCACGCAAGCGTGAGCCACACCAGCAAAACTTATGAACGAGAGCTGAACTGTTTCCCGTTGTTGCCGATACAACAAAATGGCTCCACCCCAACCCGCCGCTCACCTCAACCAAGAGTACGCAAAAGCAAGTGGAGGGTCAAGAAGTTAATTTATACCGTTTATAGCTACTTGTAAAACTTATGAAGTAAACTGTGATGGCCCATTTGCACTCTCATGTTATGAGATACTGTCAGCCGTAAGAGCATCTGTGCAAGTAAAATACTGGTCAATTACTCAAGCTATAGCTCAAAGATTAGCCAGTGAGTTTAATCCAGGTCTAGAACAGCAGCTGATGGCCCATGCCTCCAATTGTGTGCATGCAGCTACAATTTGCTGTTGTTGTTTGAGAACAAGTTTTGGAGTGAGCTTTTACATTTGGTGAATGCTTTCAAGCTGCTCGCTTATTTCATCAATTTAAAGTTGTGGATCTGCTTCCACATTCTGCAGCAGTACTAGATTTAAAGACTTTTCATTTCTTACAGGAAGATATTCCAAATTTTTATAAATAATTGCCAACTTATATAGCTGCTGCAAAAGGTGTGTCTGCAAGTGTTGAAATTCTTGAATGGTGGCAAAATAAGATGAATTACCACACTGGAAATCAGCATGTCAGGAGGTTGTGTTTGTCAGCCATCATCTGCTACAGTAGAGAGAGTATTTAATCTCCAAAATATATTTAAGGAGTCCCAAAACCAGTCACTAGAAGACTACATTGAATTATCATTAATGTTACATTACAACAGGAACTAATTATTATTAATTTGCAGTAAAAAAAACTACTTAATTATGCTCAAAATTGCATTCATTATGCTCAAAAATTACATTAATTATGCTAGTATCTGTAAAATTACTTCGAAATTATGCCAGCGTAATTCACCAACCCCTATTTACCGCAGCCAGAAATTTTATCCTGTTACCAGATGTTGAATTTAAAAGGTTGCCCTATTAGGAAACCTAGTGTACTCTGCATACCCAAGCTAGATATTAGGAAATATGGCACCCCTTTAGATCTAAGATAGGCTCCAATTTCAAAAGACAAAACACACCAATCAATATTATTACATTAGTAGCACCAAAACTACAGCTATACTAATTGGAATTTTTTAAAGTACAGTACACAGGTCTGCCAATTATCACTATTTTTCTGTGAGACTTAAAAGATATTGTGTGCATTCAAGATAACACTGACTGAATGAGTGCATTACACTTTTTTTTTGTTTTCAAGTGTTGTATTGTCACGCAATAATTGGTCCCCCCAGGACTGTACGTTGTGGCTGGTATCGTTGCCGTACACAGTCCCCTTTGTGATAAACTGTCCCCCTTTTAAACTGAACTTTTGTTGCAGCATTCTGTCTGTTGTGTTTGTTGTGCCCTCTCAGAGTTCTTTGGTTGGTTTGGCAATGGTCAGCAACCAGCAAGTGAAAACTTCACACAATTTTAAATAAGAGTTGTTTCTAAACAGCTTCACACAATTTTAAATAGGAGTTGCTTTCAAACAGCTTCACACCATAAAATACTGAATTTATAGCTGAAGTCCTTCTATATATAACATTATCCTCTCTAATGGGATCATTATTTCTGTACCAAAGTTTTCACTAGCTAGTTGCTGACTATCACCAAGCCAACAGAATCCTACAGTTTTAATGTGAGTGTGCTTGGAGGTTAAAATGCTGCTTTAAAATCTTGTATTTTCCAAAAGTTGGTGAGGCTGCAACAATTTGCTAATTTTCATGCTGCAAAAATTAGATGCTATCTAGATCAACCACTGTTACATGTGCTGAAAATACCTTACAGGAAGAGAGTCCTTAGTACATAGCAATGGCCAAAACCATGAAAAAGTAAACTCCGTAAGGGCAAGAAAAGAGAATAAATGTCTGATGTAGCTATGTAGTTAACTATATTTTTAGTGATACAGAGTCTAAGAGATCCTCATCTTTCTGCCATTTTGGTAACTGCCATCTCAGATACACTAATGATTAGGATGGGGTCCTGATGTTGCTGGGGTCACCATATTGCTCCTACACCTGGTACCCATAACTCCATGGTAAGATAAAAGTATGAAACTGACTTTTTTTGGATTATGGATTGCCAACATGTGCAACAAAAACAGAACAGCAAAACAACAACTACAACAACAAAAGTAACCAAATAAAATTATAGACTATTAGTCAGGAATTTATTTAATTGAAAAGTGTCATTTGTATAAATGCCATTTTCTGGTGCAGTTTATCGACTTCATCAAAAGAGCCTCTTGCAGGTTGGAGGTGTGGCTTTATACCTGAATACTTTTACCATTGTAAAATACACATTTCACCAACTCACTGCACAATAATATAAAGTAAAAAGAAATGTGAGCATTATTACCTCAATGTGTCCACGGAAGTATAGGAGATGGGATTCTGGATGGGGCATTGAACTGTTTGGACTGCCATAGCAGCATACCTCACTTTTCAGCTGCAGAAGAGATAATATTTTCAGATTTGTTAGATTTTTTATCTATGACAAAGCACCTTTGTCACGAGATGCTGTACTGTGAACCTGTTGACTTTATTGTTAGTGCCTCTTAGGCAAGAAATTATTTAACAAGCTGAAAACTTGCAATAGAATACTTTTGTGGTCAAGTATTTAGCGGCTTCCTGTGTGTTCCTATTTTACAAAAGTATAATTTATTATATCACGGAGGAGAAGGAATCTAAAATGTTTGCTTGGTGCAGACAGATGGAAAACAGAATGTTATGTGGGGGTCGGCTACGCCAGACTACAACAAGACCTGGATGGAAGTCCATTTTCTGGTTGCACACTAATCGACCTCACTACGCGCGCGCGCGAAGCTAGCTCTAAAAACATTGCTGCTATGCTTTGCGCGCGGCAAGCATCTCGGTTCGAGAGCGGGAAATGCGGGCTCCGTTGATTCGTCCCCGAGCTGCTGGTGGGTATGAGTTATTATTTCAAGTCTCCAAGGCTCAGCTGGTTTTATTTGCTATCCCCGCTGGTTTTATTATTCTCCCGCTGTACAAGTGAGCCCTCCGGAGGAGGCGGCAATACCTACAGCACTTCTAATTATGAATCCACTTGTGTAGACTTGATGGAAATTTTTCCAGTCCCGAACTCAGTTCTGAAACCAATTTCCGAAAAAAATGATTTTTCAGATTATTTGTTTCACTTTTGGTATTCACACCCTTTTGTGGTTCATACTGCACCAATTGCCTATCTCTCAATATCTTTAACTTCCATAATTGTTCCACAATATGCAGCATACTACGGAGAAAGTGAATCAAGCATGATTACTTACTTCAGGATTCCAAGTAATTTGAAAATTGCCAGGTTAGTATCATAATAGATTGCAGGCAGAAAATGGTTTTTTTATTACGCTTTATTAATTCGGTTAAAACAATTGGTACTAATGCAGTGTGGATAAAAGCACTTTTTAATCCTTTACTATCATATGTTTAAGCTAAGTTTTGAATAAAATTTTAATAAGGTTGTGATATTTCATTTTAAGTATTGGCATCTGTAATTTATCTTGTCAGCCATAAATTTTATCATCTATCAATCTTTCTCTGGGAGCAAAATGTGCCAAATGTTATTTCTACATTATTAAAAGAAATATTAGAAAGATTTCTAAATGAGTATGACAAAGCCTGCAGAATGATATGGCACTAGTTTCATAATATTTATTTGCCTTTATCCAAAGCTGCTGTATATATATATATATATATATATATATATATTTATTGCAGCTTTGATATTTTTACTTGAATATTTCCGCATCACGCGAGCGTTCTGTATTCTCCCATATTGTACGGTTTATATTGTACGCTCCTTGTAGCGCGCGCGCAGCGAGTAAAATCAATGAAAATTGTATTGTAACCGGTTGAGAAAAATTTCAAAGAAGCAATAAATCACTTATCACACTCGTCGTACAATATGGCAATGATATTTTACTCTCACGCCACATTTTCACTCGCCTTTGGCTCGTGAAAATATTTTGCGTGCTCGTAAAATATTTTCCCATATTGTACTCTGACTCGTGCTATAAGTATTATATATATATATGAGTCTGTGTGTGTGTGTGTGTGTGCATGTGTCTATTATGTGTGTGTGCATGTCTATGCATGTGTGTGTACGTGTCTGTGTATGTGTGTGTAATAGGAAGATTGACTTGGTTATAGAAGGTTCAGTGGGAGCTGGAAAGGGATTTCAAGTGTAAGTAAATGTCATAATATTAACACTTTGCATTGTTATAAAAGTTTAGTCATACTGACTGTTTTCTATTTTATTGCTGCCAATCAACATCATAGATCATGCTGTCTAGTACCAATATGATATACCTTATCCTGAGTTCTAATTAGTCAATCTATGGGATATCCTTTCGTTCAATTAAATAATTCTCATTCAGCTATTAAACAAGTGCAAGAATAGTAAAATTTTGGTCATGCACTTCGCATTAGTTGCTCAAAGTTGTGGGAAAAAAGGCTTACAAGTGTTGCTGTTTGCCAACTAGTTATCAGAGTGTGGTAGAATTCTCTATTTAGGGTTACCCCCACCTCCTGAAAACTAGCAACAAAATATTCAGAAAGTGGAAGTAACATAATCTTCAAAAAATTGGTTTAAAAAAATTGTCATTTTCTATTTCATAATGTTCATCATCTTCATTTTTTCCATAAGCCAGGCTAAAGTAGAATTGGTAGCACTTACTGGGCAACCTCAGACATGTGTGAAGGAAACAAAGCGCCAACTGTGTGAACCTCTACGCTACTAGCTGTACACTATAAGCGAGCTAATTTATCAGGTATGATGAAAGCAGCAGATGTAAATGCTGTCTTCATAGCTAAGCATGCAAGTGACACCCACCAGTATTCCCACAAAGCTCCAATGTAGTCCCCACAAAACTCCAATTCAATTACTCCAGTACCTTTAGCATAAGACAAATTACCGCACTGCACGAAATTATTTTTTCACGTAATTATGACATGACAAAAGGGGCATTAAAAGCTAATACATGCAGAGCTGATAGCTTTGCACTTTCTCAAGAATTAGCCTGAAAAAAAAAAAAAGTACATAGTACAATAAAGGGTCTTAAATTGAAGTTCTGAGTAAGTTTATATACACTTACATATGCTTACTGAGGGTTAACAATATGATATCCTGTTGTGTGCTATCCATGCTAGGTCCACTACCCTTTAGCTTTAGCCTTTTTTCTTTACTGCACTTGAACGCTAACAAACTGTCTAACCAAGGCTGTCACTCTAATGTTTCCATCGCCACCACACTTTAGGTTTTCCCATGCTAATACAAACGATAGGTGAAAGTGGCTTTACTCCTCATCAAAAAGTAAGTTTATTCTGCCATGTCGTGCTATAAATAGAACTTCTGCATTTCTTATTTTAAAAAATATTATTTTAGTTCCTCCAATTTAGCATCAGGTAATACCTAATAATATATTTGATTTGTTTGCAATTGCTAATTCTTGATGCAGACAATTCTTGTGTCTTGGTTTTGGTGATTTTGTGGTTGAAACAGTTGTTTTAAAGACAAGTCTACAAAAAGATGGAAACTGGTTATAAAAACCATTAAAAAAAAAAAGGATTTAGGGTGTCCCAAAACAGTATGGGAACTAGCAAGGCTCAAAAAAGTATGAGAACAAGAAAGGTTGATGTTATGGAGCATTTTAACATAAAAAAAAACTACAACAACAATCACTTTTAATCACAAAGATGTTCCGTGATCCTCAGATCTCACAACTATATTTCAGTGCAAAATTCATTGCCATAACAAGCTCGGATTCTATATGGTTGAGAAAAGTAAAAAAAATCATTTTTTTTATTGTCAAAATTGACAAATCAAATGATAAAGAAATATGCATATTTTTTTTGTAAGAATATTTGAGTTTTGACATTAGAGAGATTCATACAAGATACTTAGATATGACTATTTTTAATGGGAACTCTAAATCTCTTTGCTGCATTTTCTTAAAAATTCTGGCATCAACTTTACCAAGCTATATAAGCCTTCTTGTCATACACAATACACTAATTTATTTCAGCAGTAGACATCATAAGCAACTTTCTAATCAATATATTTCTGTTATACATAAGTTGACTGACTAAAATCATTCCATGAATATATTCTTTATAATGCAAGAAATAGAACTGTACACCCTAAAGGAAAAAAATCTTGCTAGCTACCAAACAAAGGTTACACATAAAAAATTTAAATGTTTTAGCAGCACAACATTTTTTGCACAATCTACTGACCAATCACAACTTTAAAAAAATCAATAAAACAAGTCCAGTAATCACTGAATTTAATTTAAAAAATAATTATTGAGATAAGTTAGTGAAATTCAAGTAATTTTAGTTGGGCGAGCGAACCAAAACTCACTAACGAGTCTCGGTTGAGATTTTGGTATAAAGTTCAAGAGGTCAAGTTTAAAAATGAGTTATTTTTGTATGATCATATCCTGTGAACAATGATGTTATAACCTTGTAACTGAGCTTACTTTTAGTCAAAACACTCCAGTTTTAGATTGCATCGAGTTACCATGCTAAAACAATTTTGAGAAAATTTATCTACTTTACTAAATCTTTGATTAAAAAATAAATATTCAGGCCTAGTTTAGCCGTTATATCTATTAATTCATCTTTTGTTGTTATAATCCACAGACCTGAATTGGGTTCTGATATTGGAGCGGGTATTGTGTGGAAAAATTTAAGTATTCAAACTATAATGCTTGGTCACTACTATTTTGGAAAATCTACAGAAAGTCGTTTAGTAAAATTACCACCACCAGTAACGTTTTACTACAGTTATTGCAAAATTAGACCAAAGCGAGTTATATATTCACAACAAATTGAACCGTTAAATTATAAAGAAAATATTATAGATCAAGTTATAGTTCAATCTAATGGACATTTACTTGAAATATCAGACTCCAGTAATTTAATAAATGCTTCAAAGGTTTTTGGGACAGTAAAGGTGAGAAATATTTGGTAGTAGTGCATGTAGGTTTGTGTACATAAGTGTTTATTTTCTTGTTGTTGTTTTTTTTGCTTTTGTTTTTTGCATTAAAGCAACACAAACATAATATTTGTGCTCGGATATTTACAATAGCAACAATAGCTATTAGTCTATAGTTTCATTTGTAGGTGCTAATACAGGGGCTGTTCCAATAACGGTATGAATTAAAGGTATGACATACCAAGCCACTGTATTGTAATAGAGCTAGTACTGTTAGAAGTGCATCAATTGCATGCTTACAACAAGCACTATGCTCATGCCTTCAAAGAGCAATAGTGGCATCTTTCCAGTTGAAAAAGATCATGAGATAGCTTAAAACTAGCAAACATAATCACTCTGAGCAAGTGAAACTTATAAATGCTTCATCAAATCTCTCTAAGTTAGAAGTCACTAATAGACGGCGGAGTGGCCAGTATTAAATGGCACCAGGATGTGATATGAATCAAGTGAATATTACAAGGCAAAAATATGGCAAAAGCTACCATCTCGTATTTGAACCTGCGACTGTCTATTGTGAAGTGCGCACGTAAACCATTAAACTGTCTGGCCCTAACAGCTTGGAGTATCTTTAAAAAAACTGGACACTCGGTCACTTAGTCTTTACTTAAATTCCCTTACCTTATTTTATGACAATATGACCATTTAAGTGCCTTAATCAGACAAATGTGGGATTATTTTAGGTAGTATTTATTTATGTTGTAACAGATTTCTAAGCCATGCATAGGAAACTCTTGTTTATACTTCTTCCGACTTAAAACAGTATAAGTAAACAGAACCAACCACACTATTAAATATGACTATTTATAAGTATCTTATTATTTTTATGATTATTGTTGAGCTGTGAACTGAATTTTTATTATCCACAACTCATGTTAATTCTGCCATCAAAGTTGTTACTCAATATTGTCAGATGCTCTTATTAACGATTGATTGTAACAAAAGTCAATATTTTACACACAAAAAAATATGACTACTACTAAAACGTGTAACTAAGATAGTGTTATTGGCAAGTGAAGGAGACACTATACAATTGAGAATTGGGGATATTTGTTTATATATATGTATAGACGTACGTATATCATTTGTACTTTGACCCTCTCTCATGTTTTTGCGTTAGCTCAGTGTTTATTGATCATTACCTGTATCATCCTAGAAATTAAATTGTTTACCACGGTGAATACTTTTGCTGGTGTAGTTAAAACTCAAAAACTTACCAGAGTTCCATTTGTATTTTTAGTTTGTGTGTGTAATGTACTAGTAAATGCAATAAAGATTATGATTTTGATCCCTTTTATGGCATAGGGATGTGCCTAGAAAGTTTGTATTAATAAAGCTTTAATCAGCGTAAGAGATCCATTTAAATTTGTTCATGTGTAGCTACTGTAATAACACAACTGAGCAAATTAATTACTCAATTACATTTGTGATCATCTAAGAATAATGCACAATTACTTTCCTGGAAAGTCTATTAAACAATTTCATGAGCTTTCTATTGGATATATATATTTCTAGAGGATTAGTAAAAGATTTATTACTGACTCCAACTTCCTGATTCAGGTCCTAATGGTGCGTACTGCAGATATTACTGTCTCTGTGTCACTAGCTATCATTTTAAACTCAGCAGAAAAAATTGAGAAAGCTGGAAAAAATTAGATACGCACGTATTGTTATAGCGCTCGTTTTGTATTGGCTGCTGGGCGTTTCCAATCCCTGTAAATTCTTTTATCAAGGCTTCAACTTGTCCATTCCCAACTAAATGTCCAAGATATTCAAGTTTTCCATTGCCTCAAACTCCTTGAAGGCACTCTGCAGTCAATTCGGCCTGTTTCCAAGCTGCCAATGCTTCCTTTATATGTTTATGATGATCATCCCAAGTCATTGAATAAATTAATACGTCATAAATGGTGATAAAAACTCCACTTGCCATGCCAACACCACCTCCATTAATCTCTGAAATGTGGCTAAATGAAATTTTCCAAATGGATTGACAAATACTGTCTTCTCTTGAGCCGATGCTGCTAATGGAACTTGATAAAATCCTTTGCTCATGTCAATCTTTGATGTGTTGGGAAGGTCATCAGCTGAATGGCCTGACTAGCTCCCAGGGTATGCCGCTACCAGAGTCCAGCACAATAACCTCTGTCAGGTTTACGTAAGCAGAGACAAAGGAATAGCTAGCCCAAACTCAAGTAACAGACATAATCAGCATGTGTTACTGATTAATGTATATAAATTTCTTCAACAGATTCCTTTTCATCCTCAAAAAAATTAACATTGGTGATCTGATTTTGCTGCTGTCATCATTTGCTGCTCGTCCAGTTCCATTGCCGTTGTTGAAATTTGTTTCAGTTTCTTGTTCACCTTGATAGACATACTTCACCCTCTGTTGTCACACTACTTCTGTAACCTTGTCTGTAAATTCAGTCATCGCTCATTGATTAACTGAACTTTTTGTCTGCTGCCACCAAGTGTTGGGCAATAAATTGAATTGCCATAGTCCACAACTCAATGTTAGTTCTGCCATCAGAGTTGTTACTCAATTTTGTGAAAATAATGATCTTTATTAATGATTGATTATTACAACAAAGTCAATAATATACACAAACTAAATATGAATATAACTAACACGTAACCAAGATAATGTTATAAATATTAGCCATGCAACAGACATTGCCGTACATCGGCGATGAACAACGATAAAAATAAATAAATGAATATACATGCGTACATAAGTTCTTAGTTCACTTTAATGTTCATGTGCGAAATGACCAGTACAACAATTATCAGCCCTAAGAGTGTCTCGCTTGCCAATAATTATTTATTTACTTGCAAGTACAATAATATTGTCATTAATGTATCACAGATACATGTATCTGTACCTCTTTATAAAACATTGAAGAAATATGTACTTCAAGTTCCTCCAGTTATTATTGGCCTCTACAAAACATATAAATTGTCCATTTCACTTCCTCCATGGACTCTTGATTTCTCCATTGCTGGAAGACATTGTAAGTAACTATCTGCATAAAAAACAATGGCAGAATTTTTTTTTACAGGCATCAAACAATAGATAAAACCAATGATTATGTTAATTAGTGGACACTTGAAACTGTGTACCTCACGCAAAGGCACACAATATTTCAGGTCTTAGCAGTTGAATAGAGTATTGTTTACCAAATGGGAGATTAGTGATGTGAAACATCTTACCCAGGGTTATTTAGCAAGCAAGCATAGCAAACAAAGCTGACACACAGACATGTTCAATCAAAAATTGGTGTTAAAATAGATAGAGATGAATAAATATAGGGATTAAAACCCTTGCATTACTAAGTGTAAACTATTTTGCATTCATCACTGCACTCAGGCAATTGCTTTGTCACTGCAGTAAGTCTTATATAGTTAATGTGAAAATTATGAAATGTTCCTGATGTGTTAGTGAATTGTAAATCCATGTATTAAGTTTGTACACAGTATTTATGCAACATATTTACCAATATTAAAGTTTGTATGTGATTTACAAATTTTGAGGTTCAAGGACAAAGCCAAAGTGGTGAGGGTTTTTGAATCATTATACAAACTAATTTTAGCAGCAGAATTCTGTTCTTAGTAACTTTTTAAAAGATGAAAGTGAGCCAAAAAAGTGGAACTTCTGATGATATGACTAATAGTGACACTCAGTTACATAAAGAATGGTAATTTGACCTTAAAACTTCTAATAGCAGCAACAAAACACAAATACAACAAAAGCAATAAAAAAGAACTTTCATTAATACTGCATTAACTCAGAATTAACTTGGTGCCTCAAAAAAAAAAAAAAGACTGGACATTGCCTGCTAAAACCCCGCCAATGTATGAGAGAACCAACTGTTTCAAATGTACTGTCAACTGACAAAAACAAAACTTTCAAGACCCATTGAACTGTAAACAGAGTATAATGCAACTGCACTCAATTCTAATACCTACTGAGCACTCAATCATATCTGCATATTCATCTACACTGCAATAAAACAAATACAGTAAAAGAATAAATTAAGGTACCCCATTAATCCTGACTTAACTAGTATTAGTGAATAGTAACTGAGTATAAGCAACTAGTAATACATTAATTGTTAGTTAAGCTTTGGCATTTTTTAACTGTTCATGGCCTTATTAAGGTATAATTATTAAGCATTAATTAGCTGAATAGTATTAACAAGTAAATTAGTGGGTATTTATAAATAACTTAATAACAATTTGCTCTATTTGTGCTCTTTATGGTCAGTATGAACTATATCAGCATTATCCCTCCAGTACACTAGAATGTACTTGACTACAAAAGCAGTAGCTTAGGTAACATAATATAGAACAGTCATGTATGAATTTTATATATTGTAGAAGTTGATTATTCATTCCTTTAGTCATTTTTTAAACATATTTAGTTTCCAGATATCACCATAATGCTTTAGGTATTTTATTAATTGTGATATAGATGCCCACATTGAAGTGCCCATTGGCATTACTTCTGTAAAAGATGTGAGAGAGAAAATCTATCAAGATTTTCGTAAATTTTCGTATGTTGAAAATGTACACTTTGTCAATCGTAAAATTGTTTCCACCACCATAAAAAATCCAAGTTTAAGCTGCCCACCATTGTCTAATAGAACAGCTGGAAGAACATCCATATATGGAATTAATGTGGTGGAAAAAGCTTTGAAATATTATCTGTTATTTCCAATATTAAACAGACGCCATGAAGAAGTTCGTCGAACAAGTAGCAGTGATGTTAAAGTGAAATTTCCACATAGAACTGGTAAAGATTCTTAATTTTGATCTTCATTAACCGTCAGTGCACATGCATGAGAGGGTCATAGTAGTTGTTTTGTCTGTCTGTCTGTCACCCTTTGATTTTGGAGATTACTGGCAATCAACCATCGATTTAAGTATGAACTCACTCAGAATGACTATTGACGGTCATGTCCTGCCAGAGAGATGCCTTTTCAGCGATTGTGGGGTTGTAAATCCCACTGACGTTCTGGACTTTGTAATTGATAATACAGAACACAATAGCAAATGAATAATGATTCAAAATGTGTAACTAAGGTAAAATGAAAACAAAGTGTATGTGTTATAAGTTAGTGAAACGGCTAAATGAGCATGCATGTTTTCCTTCAGGTATCCTTGCAGGCCTGAACAGACTATTTAAGACCTTTTATTGTGCTACATTTTTTATTTTAGGCTTGGTTGAAAAAGTGAAGCTATCAGCTCCACATAGGTATAGCCTTTGTTGGTAACGCCCCCTAGTTTTATGTCATAATCATGTGAGCAATTCATTTCGTGCTGCCCACTGTATTTTGTTTATGCAAGGAAAGTTAACAGAGTGCTTGAAGTGGAGTCGCTCGTTGAAAATATATACCAGTGAGTGTCTCTGGCCTATTTTTATTCTACGTTTTTTCATCAACCATTTTTATATTGCTGGAGCTATATTGGTACCTAATAAGAATAGCCAATAATTGATTCTTTTAGTCTGAGATAATTTTGTAATAACTAGCTCGTGTATAGTAGCGCTGAGGGTTCGCACCTTTGGTGCTTCATATATATTTGTACTCACATGAGTACTCCTCTTCTCCCTTAATTATTTTAAACAATACTGAGTATTTTGTTTGATTGTTGAGTTTAATAATTAGGACGCAATGCAATGAATACTGTAAAAAAAAACAACAACAGGTAGTGATAGGGATGTAGAACAGTGGAGTAATTCTCATGATAGAAAGTCAAGTTTAATCATTATTTAAAGCTCGCAATAGGTTTTGAAATTTTTAATATCAGAAGCAAAAAAAGAAATAATTAAGCATACAAACCAGTAACTAATGTCAAGCAATATTTTGTGCAATTGCAAACTAATATACATACAGTATTTCCATTGATTTGATCACAGTGATCCTATCTAGTCAACAAAAATTTCCTATTCATGTGCTAGCCAATACTAGGTTAAACACTTTTGAGAACAAGTATTCAGAGTCACTCTATAAGTGTCAATAAATAAATGAATAGTATTTTATCTTTTTCACAGGATTTAAATGATTAAATGAATAAAAGAAGGCTTGAGAAATGAAAATTGATAATGTTTAAAACTGAAGTGTTACTATGTCCAATTTGATGTGTACAACTTGCACAGTAAAAGTTACTAATACTGAACATATTCATGGTTTTCAAGGTATTATATTGGAGAGCATGACCAATAAAAAGAGCAACTAAGATCAAAGTTGAGTCTAAGCTAATTTAAGTACCTTAATTCATTCTCTTTGTTTAAGAATGATGCATGGGGGTTCTGAGACACATGCTACTTTTAAATACACTGCAGAACTTCTGCAGTTTTCTGTTGACATATTATAGACTAAGTAGTCTAAGTATTAGAGATTTCTACAATTTAGAGACATTTCTACAACTCGGAGAGACAATGAAGTGTATGAAGTAACCAGCGTGGTAAAATTAACTTAATATTCACAATCACACACAACAGCAGAGTGTGGTGAGACTGCGAATCAGAGACTTCTGTTCACTGCCACCAGAGTTCATTCTCTCCCTAGGCTAATAGGTTGAGGCTCAGTATGTTAATCCTAACTAGATCAAAGTCAGAGCACAGAGTGAACTGAATGACATGTATGATACAGAGAGTTAAATGGGTGAGTTAGTAGAAGGGTTGGGTATTTTAGAACAAGAACATAACAAGTAAATCTGTAGCAATGAAAGAGGGTGATAAAATGTTTGGCAACCTGAGTAGCACGCTAAGCATATATTGTGTGAGTGCATTATGTAATAAATAAATAAACTGTCTCTCTTCCGGTTCACTGCACGAAGAATAAGCAAAAGCTGGTTTTTGCCTGCATAATCATTACTAGCAGGTTGACACCATTTGCCTACACAGTAAGTCTTGTGTACCTGACAATCCATCACATATTTCCATTAACCACAAAATGAGCTAAATGCACTTCCTCGAAATAATAGACTACTGTCAAATTAAAGTTTTAAATTAAAAACAATATAGTTCCACAAAAAAGTTGGTTATTTTGTCTGATCTATCCTAATATTAAACCAATACACACACATTCTTAAAGACATAACTATTGAGTCTTTTTTGTACAACTTCAAGTAAGACTCTAGATAATTAGGTCCATATCATCACTAGGTTATTATAGGTGGCAATATGTTCAAGTTATAAAAGTAAATTGCATGTAGTAAATTTATATGTATAGAGCAATAAAAATGGTATTCGTCATGTGTGTTGTTTAGAATCCATCTTCTTTGGCTATGGACTTGAAAGTAAAAGTCTTGCTATTAATAAAATAACAAAATTAGTAATTAATGCTTTGTCAGATTATTATTGTCTTCTTCCTGCATCATACAATGTTACTTTATCACCAAACAGTTCAATAATAGTGGATGCGAATGAATGTGTGTTTGTACCAAAAAAAGTAAGAGAAAGTACTGATTGTGGTGGATTAAACTCATATAAAACCATACGAAAATCTGTACTGGACCAGAATTTTTGTTCTCGTGAATTTGGTAAGAATTAAATATGATAAAGTGTTATTTATTTTTTTAATTTTTTTTTCATTCTTTTTTTAAATCTTTTAAGGTAATTGAAAAATGTATATACATTCCAGAAGCTAATCACTTAATAAATAGTAATGACTTGATACAGTAGATAAGTGAAATGAGGTAACTAAGATATAGTTTTGAAAGTGCGATAGTAGAGGGCTTGGAGTAACCCTATGTACAGGAAGCTGTCCCATGATTTGATTTTCAGTCCTTGCTGCGACCTTTTTGCACGTGATACATCTTTATACTCAATCTTCGAGCTCCAAAAATATGGAATCTGCACCTCAAAACAGAAAGCATGAGAGTAGGACCAGTGGAAAAGTGTGATGTGCTGAGATGACACAATCATCCTCGTAAGAGTATCTATTCCATGTAGAATTATTGGATGCTTCTGAGAATAGGACAATGAAGAATTATTTAGTCGACTGCCCGCCATGAGCAAACCATCTGATCCGAGCATGGGGTTAAGAGGAAGTAAAGAACTCATTGACTTGAGTTGATCTCCGGAATGGAACCGGTGCAGATCGTCGGAAAAAGATCGTTCTTGAGAACAGACTAGCAGAATTATTTGAGCGTCCTTAAAGCTCGTCGATGCTCAGAGTTTAAGAGTTCTTCCTAACCATTTTGCCTTTATATTGGCCCTGAAATGAGTCCACGCAGTGATGCGAATGAATTCAGTGAATGAACTATATTTGTTTCTAGCAACTTTGTGGACCCAGTAACAATGTTACAAGAAGCTTTGAGTTCAAGTGTACTAATAGGAGGTGAAGCTAGCGGTTGATCAGGTAGTTGTGGCGGTTCAGTTGGTAACCATTTTGGACCTTTCCACCATAGCATGTGTTCAAGGAGATCCTTTCATAGTAACCCACGAGAAGCACAGTCAGCAGGGTTGCTATTGCTAGGTACATGTCTCCAAATATTGGCCGGCAAACGATCTAGTATGTATGAAACACGATTTCCAGCAAATGTTTTGAAACATCGGGGACTCCCATCAAGCCAATGTAAAACGATGGTACTATCTGTCCAGGCAAAACAATGCGACATTCCAATTTGAAGACTATTGCTAACATTCAAGAGAAGCTTAGCAAGTAGTTGAGCTCCACAGAGCTCCAGTCGAGGAATTGATTGACATTTAAGTGGAGCCACTTTGGTTTTAGCGGCTACAAGGGAGAGTAGGATTTCCTTCTGCATGATATAGACAACTACAGCATACGCATTTTCTGATGCATCACAAAAGCCATGAAGTTCTGTCCGCAAAACTTTCGAATCCATGGTGTAATAGCAGCGGATAATTGGTACATCCTTCAATAAGTTAAGTTGCGATCTCCAAAGAACATGAACTGGAACCTCTTCATCCCAATCCAATTTAAGTTCCCATAGTTTCTGTAGCATTATCTTCATCAGTATAGTCGTTGGACAGAACCATCCCAAAATGTCAAATGTACGAGCAATGTCAGAAATCACTTGTCTTTTGGTGTAATTCGATAGCGTTATTGGTACCTACAGAAACATAGAGACAATCATCATTAGAGTTCCAATGAATACCTAATGCTTTTGGCGACTCAATGGTGTGTCCATCAGTGAGCCCCATTGTATGAGGTTGATCGTGCAGTTCTTGTGGTATCGATTCTAATAATTTGATCTCCATTTCCGTAGATTGAATCCACCTTCCAGAAGTAAGACTCCATAGTTGCTGATAGAGTTGTAATGCTTCCTGTTGCGTATCAGGTCCCGCCAAACAGTTGTCCACATAGAAGAATGATTTGTATACGTGACTGGAAGCTATCGGATAAGCTTGACTGTGATCACGAGCGGTCTGTTGTAAAGACTTGATAGAGGCAAATGCAGATACAGACACACCAAAAGTGACTATTGTCATCCTATAGTCCTTGAGTTCAGAGGATGGATCTGGCCTCCACACGAAGCGATGCAAATCTCGGTTGAATCTCCAAGAGTAGGAGCATCTGATTTCTTGGGAAGCTTGACTTGATGACAGTCCTAGGATATGCGGTAGATTTCTTACTCCATCAGCACCCTGTAGAGGAAGATCACAGGTGACCTTCGGTACCACCGCAGCAGTTAGAGATAACGTTGGCGAAGTGGACTTTGCAGCTATGATTGTAAAAGTAGTGGATGAAGTTGTATGTCCAGTGTGAGCTCCTTGTGCACCAACTATGCTCAACTTCAGAGAATCCTGTTTAAGTTGAAGCTGCTGAGCGACTCGTTTAGTCACGAGAGAAATTGATGCTCCTGTGTCAAAAAGAGCTCTGACACGTAAATTCTTTCCATTTGGTGCTTCAAGAATAACCTGACTAGTCATCTGTAGTGTAGGTTCCAAAGGTGAGAAAGACGCGTTTACTGAAGATGTATCTGCCGTGGATGGTTCTGGAGTTTACTGTGAATTTGAAGTCTAGTATCCCGATGTAAACTCGTGCGATGTACCTTTGAACATTTGCGACATCTTCCGGCATTCCTGCAATCCTATGTTTTGTGACCAGGAAACAAACAGTTGAAACAAAGTTTGTTGTTCTGTACATGGGTATGTTTTTTTTATCTATAGTCATGACCTTATAATCGGGATAAAGATATACAGGATGCTTCTCATTCTCGCCTCCACACAAAAAACACGTATTAGATACTTCACACCGTGGATTAACCGGGTGAACTGGAGCCTTTTGTTGTTTGCTCGATGATTCATTCTTGACTTCAACTTTGGGCTGGGTAGAAACTTTTGGAATGTAGTTTAGTTGCTTCTTCAAAAATGTTACAGGTGTCTTGATATCAGGAACATCCTTTGCATCATCAGAATACTTGAGCCATTCTTTCTCTAGCCTTTTATTAAGTTTAGTTGTGACAATAGAAGTCCATACTGTTTCTATGATGTGCTGTGCTGACCTGAATCTGCCAGGCTGCTCAAACTATGCTCAAGATTGTCGATGAACGAATAGAGTTCCGTATAATTGCTTTGCTTGATTACTGGAGCATTAATGATTGCCATTGTGTAGGTTTGATGGATGAATCGTCGTTCGTCATATCGTTCCTTCAGTATAGCTACTAACTCTTCGTATTGACCGTCTAGCTCAGTGGCCCTGTAGAGAAGTGGGGTAACTTCTGGATCTTTGATAGCCTCTCAAAGACAAGTTAGCTTCTGATTATCATTTAGTTCGTTATTGTCATGAACTGAGGATCGGAAACGTGCCTAGAAACTCGCCCATTTTATTGGATCTCCCTTCAATGTAGGCAGTGCTAACTTAGGAAGGCGAATTTGAGTTGATGGCCAGCATCTACGATCTGAAAAGCTAGAATCGGAAGAAACTGTAGGTATTGGTTTTCTTTGGGATTTGATAGTGATCAACCTTAGGGTCAACTCCTACATAATCTCTAATGTAATGAGTACTGGAAATAGTAGATCTTTTTTAATCAGATTTGAACTGGACTTCTTCTTGTGATAAAAATTGTATTTCCTAATCAAAGTTGCTGTCTGATGAATCTTCCATAGCTTGTTCATAGCTTCTATCCGTTGCTTCAAATCTGTAACTGAAGCTTGGATATTGTGTATCGCGATGAGTTACTGTATGAGAGACGTAGTCTTCACTACTTAATCTTCATGATGATCCAATGTCTCAACTTCGACATTGGCATCTGTATCACTGGCGTATGTTTCGCAAATTTTGTCATGAATCTTGTGGAAGGACAAGTCCGAAGCAGTTATTGAATCCAATTGTTGTTGTTGAAGGTTCGAAACATCGAATGTATCTGGATCATTTATCCTGAATTTCTATAAGTTTATTGTATGTTCTGGTGATTACTCCAGAATGCCCAGCTCTGGATTTCTTCAGAACCTCCATTGTCTGAATTAAAATAGAAAGAGAAAAAAGTATGTTTCAGTTTACTTACGGCTTGAGAGAGAGAGAGTGCTTGAAGTACAGAATTTCACTAGTCGTCAGTATCCAGCTTGAAGGACCATGAAACATGTATGTACACGTTCCAGGAACTAATCACTTAATAGATAACTTGCTAGCTACAAGTATCTGGATTTATTCCTTTCACTCAAGGTTGTAAATCCTGAGCCTGTGTCTTGTCCGACTACTTTACACGCAGTTTTAAAACAGACAAACACAGGAATCACAAGTAATATAGGAGTATTAATACCAGTATAAGAAATCGCTTTACAATAAGTTTAAATGAGTAATGACTTGATACAGTAAATAAGTGAAATTAGGTAACTAAGATATTGTTTTGAAAGTGCGATAGTTATAAACAAATAAATGAAGGCGACATCGATGACATCGACGATCAGCGAGTGGAATCAGTGAACATGCGCGAAATAACTGCCTGTAGTGCTACATTGGAAATGCTAGTGAATTAACCCGAACAGTAATATAGATGACAAATGTAAAACTGCATACCTGTTAAGAAGCTACAACATAATTAACTTGAATCTCCCCAATTTAGATAGTAAACACAGGGGTGGGGGTCCATAGCCTTGTATTTGAATAAGGTGATATGTACTTGAGTCTGAAAACTTTTTGTCTTTTTTTATTATTTATGTTGTTTCCTTTCAATATCCTAATTTTTTTATTACTGTTCTTTCATTTTTCTTACTTATGTTCTGAACTGTTGTGATAATAGAATTAGTGTTGCAATTTGTACTTTCAATTTGTCCCTACCCCTGTGAATTGTACATCAAAACTACGTATTTTATTGCACTAATTTGGACGTCAAGCGGGAAGTTAGAATACAGTTCTGGACTGAATTGCCTGTATTAATTTAGACTATTTTGAAACACGTCAGACCATTTTAAAGCATGCCAGACCATTTTAAAACAGGACAGACTATTTTTAAAACATGCCAGACTATTTTAAAACATGCCAGACCATTTTAAAACATGCCAGACCATTTTAAAACATGCCAGACCATTTTAAACATGCCAGACCATTTTCAAGCAGGCCAGACCATTTTAAACGGGCCAGACTATTTTAGAACAGGCAGATCAAACTGTTCAGACCATTTCAAAGGGCGTCAGACCATTTTACAAAGTGTCAGATGAAACTAGTCGGATCATTTTATAAGGGGCCAGATAGTAAGCCCAGCAAATAACTGCTAAATGTAATAGGGAAGTTGCCATAGCACATAACTCTTGAGTGTTTGTAAATAACTTTATCTGAATGGAACTATTTATGAAGAATAATTATAAGAATGAAAGAAAGAAGATGGTTCTTAAAATATTATTAACACTGCATTAGACCCAGGCTAATCCAAATCTTGCTAATCCACACAGTTTGGGCATTTGACTGTGGGCGCATAAATGTGTCACTTATCCATTCCTAGAAGAATGCAGCTGAAAAGACCTTACAATAAACTTCAATTAAATGAAAAGAAGCTCTCATTCTCACGGATAACATGCAGGGATACAGAGTAGTCATGCCATTGCTGCAGATAATTATGGAAGGGCTACAATATGATAGCATAAACAAAAGGTGAGCAAGATGGGTTGCAGGTATTCGGTGAGAACCTGTATAGATGTAGATGGCTATGTGCTCATAGGTAAGTACACTTATTACAATGTAAGAAGTACACAAATATGCAATGAGTTATTTCAAACCAAGCATTTCACAAATATCTCCTTTCTCCTTTTCCAGCTAGCCCTGTGCACAGTAGATTCAGTACAGACAGGTCAAACATGGAGAAATATTATGTCTGTGGAATTTTGAAAGGAGGGCTTTCACGAACAACTGGGCATTATGATCTAATGCCCATTATCACATTCTGTTATTAACAAATTCAAACTAGATTTTAAATTGCATAGGACATGTTCAGGCCATTTTTAAAACTTATATGTACAAAATTGAAGAGAAAAGGAAAAAATACACTTTCTCAAGACCCTTCAATAAAAAAGAGTGCATTTTGTCACTGGCATAATCTTCTAAAGCATGGAATCACATCAAGGCAGTTTTCAAGGGAGGTGAAGGGGTATTTGTCCCCCCTCCCCCTAGGAGAGTTAGCCCCCTTTAGAAATCCCTCTGTATTAACATGACTATGCAACAACAAAAATTGACTTACTTTTGCATGTTCACAACTACTGTAAAAGTCTTTTATACAGCATCTGTATTTCACTCTCACTGCCCATCCCAAAATCTAAGAAAGTTGTTTATTCCTTTCCTAGATTTGTTTTCTGTACATTCAGATCCATGTTGGGTTGTACAGTTCAAGTGTAGAAGTCTTACTTGTGGTGTCTCTGTATGTACTAGCAATCTGATGAAATATGTCTTGGGTGGTTGAGAAGTATAAAGACTGTTCTAGTATCTTTAATTATAAATAATTATAACTAGCAAATATCCCTCCACACCGTGGCACTTGGAGGAATGCAGTAGCATAAGGTATTGTTATCCATATATTATTCTCTACCACTTTGTTTAATTACATCAGTTTTCCTCCTTCTTCTTAAGCATTCTTAGCTTTCTTATTTATATCTCAGCTCTTCTTCTTTACTCGTGAATTCTTTTCTCCTCCTTCTATCTCCCATGATTCTCCAGTAATCTGTCTATCCTTTTAACTAACAATGCTTTACCAATCCTCCTCATCTAATGAATTATTCATGAACACACACTGTAGGTTGTTATCGCTGACATACAAGCGTATTATTATATAGTAGTTATTATTAGTAGTTGTAGTAGTTGTAGTAGATGTTTCTGTAAAGTGCCATGTAGCATCCATGAATTAAAACAATTTTTTTTTCAAAACCATTGCTAACATTCAAGCTTAATTTTCTATTTTAAGTTTACAATTCTTTTGAGCAGAAAATAATACCTTTAATGCACAATTTTTGTTATTGTTGTAGATATTTTTTTGTTTGGTTTTACACACTCATCATTGTTTTTCTATCATCATCCACCTAGATTTTCTAATGTGCAGCATTTTAGAGCTCAGAATAATAGTAGCACAGCAGGGTATTCAATAAGTCCGGATCTCATTGAACAGAGTCCGTTAGCACATATGAGTGTGTCTGATTTTTAAAAAAGTCATTTAAAAGCTTTACAAAAAAAATTACGTACATACTTGTAACCTTGAGCAAAATTTTGTACAAGTGGAGAACCAAACTTATTAAATTAAGTATGACCAGAAAATCGCTTTAACATTATTATTTTGAATAGGAGTTGCCTAGCAAACTTTGTTCTAGAATTTGAATTTATTAAGTAAACAAATACAAATTCATGGAGATCAGCTCTGAAATTTACAGAGGGATTTTCTTTTTAAAGATTCATTTAGCTTTTCAAAATATTATTTCTTTACAACTCTTTACTTACAAATCCCTCTGTAAAGGTTTAGAAAAAGAAATTATCTATCGTCATGCAACTAATTAAGCTCCATGGACTTGCATTGTGCACTTGTTCAAATTCAAATTCTTGGAACAGTGGCATTATTTCTCAAAGGTGACGAAGCAACACGTGTCAGAGTGAGTCTCTGGTCATACTGAATTCAATGATTTTGCTCTTCTATTGAAGGAGGCAAGTGTAAAGATTAATAAAAAGAGATAATTTGCTTGCTAGAGAAGTCACAATCTGAAGTACGTACCACTGTACTGTATTCCAGTTCGCCACAGATTTTTGTTCAAGGAATTCCACTCCCTCCTCCCCCATGCTTTGTAAAGTTTTGTTAGCTCTATGCAACATTTCATAGTTCTTTATATATCTCAGTCACTTCATTAAAATGCTGCTATATGATGCAGCAAGACATGAGAAGGACAAATATGCAAATTGCACCTAAGATGAGGTTAATAATAGGCAGTGTTTAAGCTTGACATGAACATGTTAATATCATACACGAATTTGAGAGTAGCTATGCTGGAGGCTATAAGAAACACGTAATTTTTGATTGGACAGTTCACTGATTCACCTCCTAAGCAGTGGATATGAATTATATTTGTTACTGATCTTTTTCAAGCTACAAGCCCTTTTTAAAATGATCTGGACCATTTAAAAACAGGCTAGCCTATTTTAAAACAGCCTGGCTCCAAACTAGCCACAAATGTTGCTTGTTTTACTAAAACCAAACAGTCTCACCTGAAAGTCAGGCTGGCTCCTAACTAGCAACCAGACACATACTCTGCTCTGGCATCAAAGAGCACACAAAGAACACAAATTATTTGTCTACTGTTTGTCAATCCAGTTCCTCCACAGATTGTAAGTGGGGTACAAATGGGTTAATTAGGAAATCTTTCTGATCAAGAATAATTGAAGCAATAAAACAACAACAACAACAACAACAGCAACCCAAAACAGTAAATACAAATATTTTGTTTTTATTTTAAGAATGGGTTTTGAGATCTTAAACATTTCAAGCCTTGGAAAAAGGATGCTTTAGTTGTTTCAAAGTGAAAAAGATGAAGGAAGTATTGCAAATTAGAAACAACAATAGATTAAAAAGTCACCTCTACGATCTATCCACATTACTAGTGGATTACTGTCACGACTACAGGAGATTAATGATGATAATGCTCATAATTTTGATAATAAATTAATTAATAACAACAACAATACTGAATGTGTTCGGATTAGAGCCATGGTACAAGTCAGTTGCACCTCTCTGTTGGTTGGTATGGGATTTATAAGCTATCTTTGAGACTGCTCTGTTTTCTCAGATATTTTGTTCAGTTTATTCTTTTTCATTTTTTCTTGCCCCATCTCTTTTCTTTGTTATTTTATTCTCTTTAGTAGTTTACTTGTAATATCTTCAATACAGTTATTAAAATACTAATACTGAAGTAATACCACAGATTATAATATAATATCTTTGTTCTGACTTCATTAATCTACTATGTACAGGAGAATGTATAGGGGCTAATATAATGTCAGCTAAGAGATTTCCTCTAAAATATGCATTTGGACATCGTGAAATGGCTGGATTGATCCATTGTGATGATTGGGTATGTAATACCCTTCTTGGAAGAGAAATTAACTCGTTCTCTAAAGTGATTTATTCCCACACTGCTGGAGATATATATGTGCCTAAATCAAGTTTGCATTTCAGTAAAAATTCAGATGGGACTATTAAAGGACGATTACAATTTTTAATACCTTTAAAAACTGATGAGTTGCATATAGGCATTGATAGTTTCCAAATATTGAGACCTAACATCATTCAATCATGTGATAATATTTACATCCGCAGTGCAACTTTAGTAAACAAATCAGCTCTTGTATTTGAAGTTGAAAATAGTGGGGAGGTATGTGTGATGTAAACATTTATTAACACAATTAATTGTCAGTAAAATTACAATGGAACTTAGCTTGTTAAAGCATAAATATATCATTAACAAGACAAGCAAAGCTAACTCATTATAGTATATGCCTTTAATTTAATTTATCATATGCATACTTGTGCCCTTAATTGCTGTAGGCAATATACAACTAGTGTGATTTTTAATAGAGTAATTAAAGTGATATTCAACTCACATTATTTGATCTCAAGATAAAATTATTTGATATTTTAGGAATAATTTTGATGAGTTTAGTTTCCAGCCATAAAGTGGTACTCGTTTCAGCAGTAGCAAAAATGTTTTATTATTACTAAAACAAGCATTTACAATACCGTTTTGACAGACATACCACCTTCAGGTAAACATCCAAATTAATGAGCTACTGTCAAACTAACCTTTTTACTCCCAATAAAAACACAGGATTACTGAAAACTAGGACTTAATTGTTTTAACTACAAAATTTGTTGTTGTAAAATGGGAATACGAATAAAAATCTATTTTTTATGTGTGTATAAAGCTTCTTTGCAAACAGTTTCTCCATCCCTGTATAAAGAACTGACATGGAGAATGTTTTATGGGATTATAAAATCTTGACTTGTGAACCTCACTGGATATCATCACTCAATCACCACTGTTTTTGTTAGAAGATGGCAGGAAGGGAACCAAATGTCCTTATCTTTTTAGTTAAACCATGGCAATTCTTGGGATTATTGCTAGATAACTGCTCTCGTCCTCGGGCTTCATCCTTGGGATTCGTCCTTGGGATCAGGATGATTACCAGCGATAATTCCTCGAACCCATGGTTTATCTATTACTTAATAGCCGAGACCAATAGACATAAAGTTTTAGATGTACATATATATTATATTGATGTTAATCTTAGTGTTTGTATTATGATGATGTTCACCATTTCATACTATTTTGCCAGTGACACTATGTAATACCTTTGAATGACACAATTTCAGCTGAATTTAATGAACAAATATTTTTTATTTCATTCCAATGATCATAGGGTGGTTCCGATGGAGTCTTTACCTTGAAATGTTCGAATTTAGTCCTCATTCATTTAAACACTCCTTCAACTACAGTTTGGGTTGGTCCAGTGAGTTAATAAAATTCTTGAGATATTTTTTATTTAATTATTGTATTTTTAGAAAAAGAAAATTATGTTGGAATTTAGTTTAAGTACTCTACCAAAGCGAATTTATGAAGATAAATTTCATATGTGCTCTATCAGCATGGAAATAGTCAATCCAGTTATTCACAATACAAAAATCTGTCATTATTATTTTAAAGCATCAAGAAAATACAATAGCACATGTGCATATCAAGGTACGTTAATATCGAAAGGCGCTGACTTTGGTGCATTAAGTGAACATTTTTTGTATAATCTGCTGTTGTTTCCTAGCATATTATAATAACTGAAAGTATACAGCCATTGTTATACCTATGCAGAATTATCGTCAAGGAATATAAGTGAAAATACCTAGGGAAATAAACAAAATAAACATGTGGAAAGAATGTTGCTTTACTTTCGTAATACTGAATGCTCCTTTGAAAAATCCTACCTACACCCTTGCTTGGTGCATTATAGAATCTTTAAAATTCTTGTGACTTTACAGGAACTTGCTTTGAAAGGCAGTATAAGTGCACATGCCCATAGCCAGAGAGGGTTTGGGGATTCAGTCGAACCCCCCCCCCCCCCTCCCTTTGAGTAACCAGAAGTAAATAATTTAGCCACACCTCACATTTGACTTGTAGAATATAGTTAACTATTCAGACTGTTTCAAAACTGTAATGGAATTATTTGCTGTTTAGCTGCCAGATATTCTTCACTCCGTATTAGATGGCCTAGTCAGAGTCAAGCTAGCAGGTAAACATTGAGCTTCTTGCCTACAAGATCTCACTTTTATAATGACACAGCTACGTTAAAAATATGTTCTTTAAAAAGTGGTTATGTAACTTATGATACAAATAGCCTATGGTGAACTGCTTGTGTAGTGGTTGGAAGCCTGGTTAGGCAAGGCTGATAGCTATAGTGCAGCAATTTTGCTTGTTGGATACTACAGTGAACTTTCAAAAGACATAAAACAAGGTATTAGCTTTGATGCAGTTAGTTGTTGGTTTGTTGTTGTTTTTTTGGCTATAATAGAATAACATATCGAAGGAAACAAAAGTTGGTGTGATTTTCTTAATTGTTGCAATCCAAACTCCCCATTTCAAATTTCTGCTGGGGCATGACATATAGCACAATGATTTCAGTGGCAACCTTGACAACAACAAAAAACTGTTTGTTTTCACATGTACTTTATAAATTATGAATAGAATTGCTGCATGTGTTAAATACTATTTCATTGTATCTGTCACACTCCAACTTGAGTGTGGCTGGTTATAATATATACCACTCACTCAATTCTGGTTGGAGACTTGTCTTTTTGTAGTGTGTGAATATTGTGGTGTGAGAACTATAAGTTCATAAAACACTTGACTACTACAGCCAACCCTCAAAAGCCTATAGTACCTATCCCCCTCATCTACTCGGTAGTGATTGCATCTCCCAGATGGCAGCAACTTTAACCTACCCCTCAGAAGACCTGCAAACCTTCAGTATAGTCCAGCAGTATTCACTGAGAGGCTTGTTGTGAGTTTCATGGCTAACTACTATAAATTGATGGTCAAAATAGATGTTAGACTCGCTTACTAACTTGGTGTATTTCCATGGCTGAGCTACTGGTCTGTCTGTGTTTTTGGCTTCCATGGACTGCATAGCATCTAATAAGCAGCAGATTTTTTTAGATCAGACTGATCAGTTTCTTATTCTAACCCACGTTGATAGGGGGTAAATTATTCCCTTTGCCTCCCTAGCTCCCCCCTTCCCATAAGCAGCCTTGCCTTTGTAATATAGATTCATTTGTATGTAAGTTAGCTTGGGTTACACAAACCTTCTGGCTGCTTCTTGGTTCTGCATAATTTTTATAAATCAGATAAGTCTAGCTATAAGATTGCATTGACAAAAACAGTTTTTTGAAAGATGTTTTATTTATACGTTTGGAACTAGCAAGTTGTCTTGTTGATCTGAAGTTTAAATCATGTATTTGAAGAATTTTGGCTTGAATGACAAAAAAGGTTTTACTTGAATTGGCTACAGCAGTTGGGAGACAGCTGGAGTCATAAATTTGGGCCTTGCTGTGTAGTCAATGAGGAACCCACTTATAAACAAAAAAAAATTACTAAAATCGCGAGTTGGCATGTCAAAAACCACATTTAGCCTTACAAAAATAAGTGCAACTCAAGTGTAGAGTAGTAGCACTCAACTATGGTGTTCCTGAAAGATAACCAAGTTCTCAGACTAGTATATTGTTTCTGTAAAACAGGTAGGCTCGTACAGAAATAGGACTTCTCAACAATGTCACTCCTAACTTCAAGGAGCTAGAATATTAATTTCAATATCAAATCTAATTTTTGTGTTTATTGAACATTGAAGCAAATTAAATTCAGGTACAAATCTTATACAGTAGGACTTCAGGTATTTGGACATGTTGGGACTGAGAGGTGTTCAGATAACTTAAATGTTAAGAAAACTGAACACCATAGGAAATTTATTATAAAACACTGATGAAGGGGCATGCATGGTCAAGCAAATTGTTTGTGTCTGCATGTGCTATTATTAGATTTTAGGTGTTCAGTTAACTGAAGTGTTCAGATAATTGAAGTGATAACTGAAATTCTACTGTAATTGTAGTAATAAAAAGCAACTTCCATATCTCTAATACTATGTATTTTTGTAGTCATAATTACTAGTGGTGTGCTTGTGCATTAATAGTGATTTATGAGCTTTATATTTAATACTATAATTATCATTAATGATTAATTTTAAGATTGTAAATTGTGTTCATTGTGAACTGCATTATATTGAGGTTGATGTATATGTAAATGTATAATTGTATGTACCATGCATGTATTTGTATCTATAATTAGTGTGTAAAAGCTATCTTCAGATTAATTATTTCATGTAGCTCCTCTGCCAGTCTTGGATTTACAGTACTATGTTTTACCAAAGCATGTATTAAAACTGAGTGATATTTATAAGCAAGTTGATCATATATTTACTGAAATGAAAATTGACTACTTATACGCTGTAACAGTTGCAATGGATATACATTATTCTCAATTGGCTCTGGTAAGTATTATGTACATAATGCAGATCTATGGTAGTTTAAAAATATCTTTATCTGTTCTCTAGATGGATTTGACCCAAAGAATTACAATAACATGTTCGAATAGATATGTCATTATTTTGACTGAAGAAAATTTTTTGCAAGCTTTTTATAGTAAATACATACCACTGAACATGACATTCCGTATTGATTTTGAAAAACCCAGAAAGTTTTTTTTCTATATCACAAGGTAAGGGTTAGCTAATATTGCTGTTATAGATTGTAACAAAAGGATTTTTGCAGAAAATTACAGAAATGGTCTTCAATTTCATGTACTTTGGAAATTTTTGCTGTACAGCCTAATAGAAACTGCATACTATATGAAAAAATTATCAACCAACTAATAATTCCTCTTACAGCACATAGAAAACGTAAGATTTTCAAATTTTGCAATTGTTTGTATAAAAAAAACAACTACTAAATAGTTACATACATAATTTAGAGCTAACAGATTTCCTGGTTCATGATGGTACATAGTAGTAAGTATATACAATCAGACTTTAAGGGTGCTTGATTGAAACTTTACACTGACTTACATATGATGTATTGTAATTGTTTTGTAATAAATTATTATAAATATTAGCAGGCAGCTATATACATAGCTAATTATTGGTCAAGCAATTGCTGTCTTCTAGACCAGTTCCACCACCTCCGTTATAGGTATGACATGTACTACTTTGTTAAGCTTGTAGCTGTAGGGAGGTGCATCTTAGAAAGCGACCGGATAATTTTGTCCTATGCGAAGCTGTATTTTCTCCTATAACTTTCAAATTGTCTACAATTATAGAGTTTGGAGCTCAGAAAACTAACTTCGCTTCAGCTCATCAATAATGTTATCTTCTTCTCTAGTGTACATTTCCTCTTCCAACCATGCTTAGTTGCCATATCCAATCATCCAGCGGCAGAATTTATGTGCAGGTGGTGTATGTAGCCCAACCCCTAGTAATCACACTTCCTTGAATAGTATCGCGAGGTTGATTGGAGTACCCATATCTGCAAAGTCCAGATAAGCAAAGTGCTACTTCTTTTTATATATAAAAAAAACAACAACACAACAAAACATAATAATTACAAATTTTCTCATTCTAACAACATAATATTATGTTAATTAAACTTAACCCAATGTTTTGACTCCTCTTCAGGGATCAACGAGAAAAATTTGATTACTATAATTATTTCAGCTGAGAATGACTGAATCATCATAAAAAAACGTATGTGACTGGCATCAAATCATTCTATACTCTTAGAATACAGAATAGAAGGAAAAAAATGCTTGGTAAATTTCAAGAAGTAGCCATTCTTTTGAGTTAATATTTTATATAGCATTGCATAATATGATACTATTTAAAATTTATAATAACTCGACTTCTTATGGCTCCTTAACTTGCAAGCATAGCACATTCAAATCATGTAAAGGTTTATAAATTAATATTTTACATGAACAATTGTTACATGCATTATTATTTACCAGGTCATGTATTTTGACATTCATAAACAAACACTAGATATATTTATATATTATACAGTAATCCGCATTTCATTTTGATATAACAGGACTCAATTGGTTCAAAGTACTTACGAGAGTTTATGGAAAACATGCTCATGCTACCTTGATGAGTTTAGGAGTACTGACAATATGTGGCGTTTTTATTTGGATCTTAGTAATCAGCAGCATTTTATATAAGGTAACATACAATATACATTAGTAGATCTGTATACTTACACTACACCATCTTAATGACAGGTATTTATTAGAAAACGTCTTCCAACTCCAGGTATTACATCATACATCAGCACATTAAAACATATGAATATATATGTGTATAGTATGCACGCGCACTGTGTGGGTGGATTATTAATTTTCCCCATCAGTTTTAGAGCTTCTGGTAATTGATTGGCTTTATAGCATACCACCTAAACCTTGTGATAGGGTATAAAATAGCGGCACATTCAAGACAAAGAAATAAGAGTTAACTGCATTTAGCTAAGTGTGTACAATGTCGCCATTTAGTAGGATAAATATAATCTGTTTTGCAATGGTCATTACTTACTTCCAGTATGGTACATAATGTAACCAATGGCATCTTTTTCTATACTAATCATGCATAGTCTAATTGAGGGCCAAAATAATTGAGAATATGGTACCTTATTGCATATGGTTTCAAACACTCACAATAATTGTACTATTTGTTGTACAGTTATTGTTGAAAATCTTACACAAGAACTGAGTAAAGGTAAGTGATACTGGAGGTGAAATCATTTCGCTGATAATTAGGCAATGTAGAAATAGTATGGTTAAATAGTTAATTAATTCAATATGAATATTACATCATACATGTAAGGTAGAATATATGTGCTTTACTCAACTTATCAACATTATAATGAGTATGCCAAAATTAACCTCTTATGCAATACTTAAACAGAAAGGGGGATGGATATAATGTTGAAATTTATGTTTACTGAGAGGTTCAGTTCAAAATTAAATACTTTGGGAGATGGCTACCATAAAGTGGAATTTATGTTTTTAACATTAACTAGTAGTGGCTTAAAACCATAGATTCTAGGGATGATAACCGTCACAATCCCAAGGACGGAGCCCGAGGGAGAGGGGGGGTTATCTAGTAATAATCCAGAGAGTTGTCAAGGTTTAACTATTTTATATCACAGTTACCTTTTTGAACAAGGTAAAAGACCAAATAAAAAGAGCAGATATTGTTTTGAGGGGTGAAATATGCCCAGTTAATGCAGCGAGGGTCCTTCCAAAACACTAACAACAAAATATAAGTGCATTTTGTTCCCTTTCTGCCATCTTCTAGCAAAAATCAGCGTTAATTGAATGATAATATCCAGTGATGTTCACAAGACTTTATACTCAAATAAATTTTTAATCCATGGCTGTATCACAGCAACTATGGTATAAAAAAAACTTCTTTACCAGCTGCCAAATTGGAAAAGTACTGGTTATAGGATCCATGAATGAAAGAAGTGGTTATAAGAAAGGAAAGTTTAATTCTTTGCAAATGCATAGACATCGTGACACAAGTTGCTAAAAGTATACTTGAGGAAAAAAGTTAATCTTTATCATTTGCATTACTAGTATATAAAAAGCACCAAAGGTGCGAACCCACGCTGTCTTCATAAGAGAAGAAGCTAAACTAGGCAGAAACACTCACCTGTATACATTTTCACGTGAAACTTCATTTCTTTTAACAAACACGTGATTATGACATGACAGTAGGGGGGTTACCCACAAAAGCTGATACCTATGCGGAGCTGAAAGTTTCGCACTTTCTAACAATTAGCCCGAAATTAAAAAAGGAGCACAATAAAAGGTCCTAAATCTTGAGTAAGTTCATACCAAAATTAAAGGTTAATTGTCAGTAATCTCCAAAATCAGAGTGTGACAGACAGACAAACAGACAGGATGACTACTATAACCCTCTCGTGCATTCGCGCTGATGATTAAATGTTAGTCTGTAAAACTGATGAGAATTTCTATCTGGCATAGCTATTTGGCAACATTTAAAAATTACACAAAGGCAAACATTACAGTCTAATAATTGAATGCCAAATCTGTAGGCAAACCTAAAATTATGAGGTGGAAAGTAAACCCTTTAGAACTCTGTTGAATGAACAAAATAAGCTACTTGTCATGTCGAGTGACTAAATTTTCACGTCATACCAATGATAATTATTTGTGCATCTCGCTCTATTTTGTCGACAAAATTCTTCTGTGTGTGCAATTTTAAACTCTCTTCGTGGTACAAAAATATTTATTATATAAATTTTCAATCTATAAAAACATTATGATACTGCCATAACTTGACAGTTTAAACTTGAAATATTCATGTAATGGTGGCATTTGGGGCTTGAATGACTTTAATACGGAACTTATGTCAATAATGTGCATGGCTTCCATAAAGTGTTGATTGACATCCAGTTTATTAACACTTATAAATTATAGGACATTTGTAAAGTTTTATCTATTTTAATTATCAAGGAATCAATATTTACCAGATTTATCTTTAGCACAATCATTTATTTTTAAAATGTGGAAATACCTAATGGAAATGAAAGATATGAAAGCCACAGCTTGATTGGTCCTGTAGCTAATTATGGATAGCCACTACAAGGATCGTCTCATTATAATATAAAGCTAATTTTACTACCAACTTGTCAGTGTTGTACCAGTTGGCTATGTTATATTTATTTGATGACTCAGACATAATGAATTGAAAGGGCTATGCTGCTTTAAATATACTGGTAGCCAACATTTAGTGAATTACAGCAATTACACCTATATATTTTAAATCTTAGCTGTGCATTTGTTTGATATTTGTTTTTGTATATTTTTTTTAGAAAAGAAGATAGATATAAAATATTGGGGAAATCCTCAAGTTTACATCAATAAGGGTTGTTCTCTAGACCTTCCAGGACCACATTTCACTTTATTTAATTTTAAAGTGAAAGATTTACTTAGTTTCAATATAAAGCCAAGAAAGCTGACTGTACTAGGTGAATTAAGATATGAGGTGGGTAACTCTGCTGTTACATTGAATTGTTTGAAGAGGTAGGTTAGACAACTTCCACAAAGCAAAAATTTCTAGAAGATACTAACACTATTATTATTCACACAATAATGATCATCATGAATGATTAAATCATTAAAAAAAAAAAAAAATTTATGACTAGTGAAAATGCAATATACAGAATTAATATACCGTATATTTAGTGACTTTACAAAGTCAATCATGTCATTTTAAAATATAGCCAAGCCATTAGCTAGTCATGTTGACCAGATATAGTCAAAAGATCAGAGGTGATATAGGGACAGAAAGGGCTAAGAAACTACTAAAGTCACATTAGAGGATTGTTACATTATTGTATATTAGTACTAGTACATTTTCTGCTATAATTGTATTGAATGTGGAGTAGCTATGTATATTTTACTAACTATTATAGAAACCACTTTTTAATAATTTATTTATTTTATAAGCAATAAGACCGCTCATTACAATAATAAATATAGACCCTCACTCATATAGTATTGGTAAAGATTGACATTTAAAAAACAAACACACACACACCAACATGATTATATTGTTATTCGCTGTTATGGTTGAAATTAGAGTAAAAAGATGCCTATTCAATTCAGTCATATTAAAAACATCTTTGTAAGGAGAACGGAACTATCTGAATCTGCAGTTCTAATTCAAGCATCAAGTGGAATGTTCTTGCTCAAGTACTGCAATGTATCTCAAGAATATAAAGATAATTTTGACAAATTCATCAAGGATAATATGAAAACTAATTAAGTTTACAATTAACCAAAAGTATTACGATCTATTCATATTTATTTTTGTAGTATTTTAGACAATACACATAAGCAGTCAGTTTTCTAAAGACATACCATGTTATGAGTGAATTGTACTAACTATACAGTTACCTATATATAAATTGACCCCCCCCCCCTCCAAAGCCGTTACTGGACTGGTTCTTCACAAAGTTCCAACTGTCAACGAACTTCCTTGACAGTCAAGGATTGCCCTAGTAATGGCCTAATGTTTGTCAAGGAAATGGTCAGGGCATTGTGGCCTGATGATCTACCAGCATCTGGCAGATCATCAGGCACATGGATGAATTGTGATATAGAAAAGTGCCGAATAACTTTCAAATCATTAAATTTTGCCTCCACTTTAGTATATAGCTTTAATTTTTTTTTGCTAAGAAAATTTAAGCATTGAGCTGAATCAAGGTTTGATATAGTTCAAGACGAGTTCATGGATTTACTCTTTCACCAGATAATTTACCAATATCTCTCTTGACAGGTTCTAATACGATTACCACAGGAAGTAAGTAGCTAAGATCAAAATCCTAGATTTGGGAGCTAAAATTTCCTAGCTTGTCTAGGCTGATGACTGATTTATTGACAATTCCAGTATCCAATGCAGGTTTTTTATGTGGATTTTTGATTATTATTATTATTTTTTTAAAGATGCACAATAATCAGTCTCCCAGTTTAAGATCTATTGATACTGTCGGTTCAGTTAATATGTCAAGTTTAACTAACAATGAGGGATGCCACAACTAGCTATTCACTTTCTTCTGAAATTATCCAAGAAGGCTATACTCTATAGTTGTTAATTAATGACAACATTGATTGACACAAAAGCTATTTTATAAACCTTAATTGTAACTTGGGTGTGGTTGGTGGGTGCAGTCTTACTCAAGGATCACATTGGAGCCTAATGCTGAGTTGGAGACAAAAAAAATATAATAACTGCATGTGTTGTTATAAAGCCATCATTTAAATCATTGGTAGCTATATGCAGAAATGTAAAGCTGATGGTTTG
>WLWD01000471.1_pt1 | contig 73479 bp, 61 predicted proteins | sample 6712731 | NCBI WGS metagenome assembly WLWD01 (sample SAMN12718690, study PRJNA576275) | sponge metagenome | isolation source: marine sponge | host: Mycale hentscheli | place: New Zealand: South Island, Marlborough, Capsize Point | collected 2014-11-01
GGGGGGGGGGGGGGGGGGGGGGGGGTGTGGCCTTAGAAGTGACACCTTGCCTTTAAAATTATTGTGCACAAAGAAAGCTGCAATGCTTCCACATTTATGTATACTGCTAAACGAACACATACATTTTATTGTGACCTTTAAAATACTGATTTATAGCAAAAAAATAACATTGGCTGTTGACAAGGAATGTACCATACATATATCGACACTTACACAATGGTGTACTCTTGCAAAATACTCTACAGTATGGTCTGTGATAGAGAAAATTTCCATGAATTTTATTTAATCAGTGGATAAGAAAAACTTAATAAACAAACGTTCCTAGTTGTATCACCCATATCAATCACTTATTTGAAATTCCTCCTCCCCCCACCACTCGTTCCCTGCTTGAAAATTGAAACCTTTCAAGCATGATGTACCAACCAAACAAAGACAAATCTCTGGTCTCTTTATATACTAGAGCAAAACTTGCACCTAGTGGCTAGTTAGAAGCCAGCCTGTCTATATAGAGACTGACTTGACATATTATAATCTACAACATTTGTGGCTAGGATGCAGCTGGACTGTTTTAAAAAATGGTCCAGACCGGGTTGGTCCAGACCAGTTTAAACCGGGCTTGTAGTTTGCAATTGGTCTGTAACATATGCATCTGAAAGGACATTTTTGTTAAGTTCTAGCCAACAAAATTACACCCTGTTGAACAATATGATAGCCATTTTATCCAACCCGACCCTCCTCATTATCAGCATGTAAAAGAAACATTTATAAAACAGTAGCTATTAAAAAATTCATAGAAATCTATGTGGCTACATTTTTCAGTTCAAATCTTATCTTATCACCATTTTATTCTTCTAGCTAGTCTGTCCATTTAGGTTTGCAACTCATCAGGGGTGGAGACAGCTACCAAAAATTGGGGGGGAACAATATAGTCAGGGGAGAGATGGGAGGGAGGGACATCAGGGGCTATGTACTTTGTACTCATGAGAGCATGGAAATTGGGTTTGTATGAAACTTGTTTGGGTAAAAAATAATAATAGACATGAATTACTATATATTCAATAACCAACAGTAATTGGGCGAGCGAAGCGAGCCCCACACTAACAAGTCTCAATTGAGATTTCCGTATATGTACATATGTATGTATGTATGTATGTTTATATCAGTAAAAGTTCAAAGGTCAATGCGTGTGCATTCCCCAGCGGCATTAGCACGAATGCATAGCACACTAGCGCACACATTCCAGCCTATTTCGTGCACATTCACCAATAGGTTGTCAGGGTTTCTGTATTACCATTTCTATCATGGAACCTAAACATGCTGAGAAAATAATTCAACTCAGTGCCACAAAAAACAACAACAAAGACCTACGGAGACAGAACAAGAGAGATGTTTAAGACTGGACAAGCGGAACAAAAAAAGAGAGAGAAAGAAGAGCCTGGAAGAGAGAACTAAAGATTGACAGAACAAATTCAACTGGTATCGGTATAAAAAGAGTAAAAAAAGGTAGCTTTCAAGAAGTAATACCTAGCATATTGGGCAAGAGGATTAGACCAGAAGAGTCACTACTGCAAGCTTTCACAGTATAATGAATGTATTGTAAGTTTGCACATTAGTAAAACCATTACAGCCCACAATTTTATTGATTTCTCTCCTTTAACATAATTTTGTGATCCCACCTAGCATGGGCGGAATAACTGCAGTAGGGCAAGAGCGGGCATAGCTAGCTCGCCCCACTGCGCTATTCAAGCACACCACTAGTTTGAGACTTAAAAATTATTAGTAATGACCAAAATTTTTAAGAAATGTATCTGAAACACTATTAGACAGCAATAGTGGGACTCTAGAAATAGGTTGAAACATGTAATAAAGTGGTTGATACACACACACATACACACAAGCATAGTTTAGGACTGAGGACTGACTAAAGTGGGGGGGCACTACCCCCACACTTTTGATAGTGGGAGGGGGCGACTGCCCCCTCTGCCCCCCTTATTCTCCACCACTGCTCATCACCATGCTTACTGCAAGTTCCTGCAATGTTTAACAGCAAAAATACAGCCGTGTAGGAAATACCTCACATTTCTCAGCCAGAACTCTTGCTACATTATAGTAAATTTCAATGAGTAATTCTCTTCTTTTGACTACTTGTTTAGTATCCGTGGTCTGCTTCCGGTACACCAAAATGGTCGACAGGATGATTACGTAATTAAAGTCTGGTACTGGTGGTAGATATATATATATATATATATACATTTGATACTGGAGAATATCACGAGTCTGTTGGCTTAGTATTTACACGAGTGCCACAGGCATGAGTGTTAATACAGTTAATCAGACGAGTGATATTCTGTGGTATCCAATGGATAATACATTTATTGTGTACTGCTCATGTGTGAATACCATAGCTACTATTGCTATGACACTGTAAACACAAAGGCTTTCATTTAGAAAGTTAATAAAGAGGTCAACGATTGGGGGGGGGGGGGGGGGGGGGGTCGAAACATTTATTGACATGCCAATGGATTTTAATTGAACAGCACAGCAGTTGAAGGGAAAAAAAGAATAATAAGGTTTGGTACTATCAGTTCAAAAGATGGCAAGGGGGCGAGATTCGGCTAGAGGTGCCTATATGCTGCCTAATGGTTTTATATGCTGCCTAATGGTTTTATATGCTTCCTAATGGTTTTATATGCTGCCTAATGGTTTTATATGCTGCCTAATGGTTTTATATGCTGCCTAATGGTTTTATATGCTGCCTAATGGTTTTATATGCTGCCTAATGGTTTTATATGCTGCCTAATGGTTTTATATGCTGCCTAATGGTTTTATATGCTGCCTAATGGTTTTATATGCTGCCTAATGGTTTTATATGCTGCCTAATGGTTTTATATGCGGTAAATGCATGTGGGTGCATGCTACATGAGGGGGTAAACCACGCCCCCAACTTCGTTGTTTTATTTTATTTTAATTTTATGATTCAAGTTTTATTTGACCGTAACTAAGATAACTAAATTAAACCAAATTCATAATCTCAGTGGTATTTCTTATTTACCAGCAGAATTTCTCTTATATTACTTTACTCTGTTTGCAGTTACTGAGCCATTGATAGCCACTGCCATTGTGGGATTGAGTAGCTTTGCCATCAGTATGGTCATCTTCATTGTGCTTGGGATCTCCATCATGTTGGGTGCTGTCTTTATCGCCATGGGAGTGTTGTACAACATGAGGCGAAAGAAGATGGAAAAGGGACCCGTTGCAAAGATTACCACATCACAACACTGGGACTACGCCAGAAACACCACATATATCAAAGCTGAACCTCTGTCTAAGACGCCACTATGTATGCCAAAGTCGAATCTCCATCTAAAGACTCAAAGCTTAAGAAGGTCATCGATAGCTTTCCACAGTTTGACAAGTCTTCCATTCGCTATGTTCGCGACATCGGCCAGGGAAACTTCGGAGTTGTTTTCTATGCCAAGGCAGAATGTATCGTTCCTGACGAGAAACTCACGGAGGTAGCAGTGAAGACTCTGAAAGAAGAGTCTTGCACGGAAGCTTTGGAAAACTTTGTGCGCGAAGCTAAGTTAATGTTTGGCTTTGACCACGAGAACATTTTGAGAATTTACGGAGTTTCAACAGAGAACATTTGAGTACATGAACAAATGTGATTTGGCGCACTTCTTGAGGGACAGTGCCAGCAGTGCCCAGCATCGACACATGGCATTGAACGATGGCAGGCCACGTTCCGAGCCCCCAGCTTTTTCCTCAGATCAGCTGCGAGACATATGCAAGCAGATAGCCAGTGGCATGAAGTACTTGGCTGGTAATAATCACATCCATCGTGATCTGGCATGTCGCAACTGCCTGGTGAAGTTAGAAGATCCTGAGCAGACTGAATCCAGTATCACTATAAAAATAGGAGACTTTGGCATGAGCCACAACCTCTACAGCGCTGACTATTATCGAGTGAAAGGCTCTGTTATTCTCCCTGTCCGGTGGATGTCCCCTGAAGCTATCATATATGGCAAGTTTTCTACAGAAAGTGGCGTTTGGTCGTTTGGCGTTGTCATGTGGGAGTTTTTCTCGCTTGCCATGCAACCGTACTACGGCACGTCCAATGAGGAAGTTACTGAGGCCATTCGAAGGCACAAGATCCTGAAGCAGCCAGTAGACTGCTCGAATTCAATGTATAAAATCATGAAGCAGTGCTGGAACCTGCAGGCCAACTTGAGGCCAACATTTGGGGAGTTGTACTCACAATTAGGCGAGTTTAGAGCAAACCTGTCATAATGTTGTATAAAGAAGAGATCACAACTTGTAAACATTCCCATTCTATAATCAGAAAAACCTGTCTTTTCTCGACTCATTGCAGTTCCCCTCTTTGTCAATTCATACCAATCTCTTTCATTGATCATTAGAATAATTGGTTTGTTCATACTTCATTTGTTAATGAATGTTATGGGGCCAGCTGATGAGTCCTCCCACTATAAAAATAAAGGACGAAAAGTACAAGTATGTACTTCCTGGCTAAAACATACAAACACACATGCCCCCCCCCCCCCCCACACACACACACACACGCATGTTAGGATGAGAGGAGATAGAAGATGACTTGATCTTCTTTCTGTGCCAGAAATTGTTCATGTATGAGTGCAGGGGGAGTGGTAGATGATATGGAGGGGGAGTGGTAGATGATATGGAGGGGGAGTGGTGGATATGGAGGGGTAGTGGTGGATGATTTGGAGGAGAGGGGGAGTGGTGGATGATAAAAGGGAGAGTGATAGATGATATGGAGGGGTAGTGGATGATGGTGGACTAACAACAAAAACAACAAAAAAAAAAAAAAAAAAAAAATAAGAAAAATATTGCTCAAGTCATACGTTAAATGATCGAAACTGTGCCCAAAAAATAACATAGTGCAGTGGTGTCACAGACAAACTCACACTGAACATACACTACAGGAAGCATACCCGGCATGCATGTGTATATACGTGTGCGTACGTGTGTGTGTGTGTGTACTCCAATCACTCTGGAAGTGTCCATTCCTAAAAGCCATCATGATGGCAATCCTTCCAGAAGTGAGTAAGTTTTAGAGCCATTGTAAACATGATAGTAATTATAGTAAATATCTAGTGCCTTTGTTGGGGTGTCTGATAACTATGCAGACATTCCCAGTACATATATGAAATCATTTCACAGATGGAAACATGCACAGTCCCCGAGTTTGCATTATGGCCGGACTACTGTCCACCTCACTCTCTAGTTTTACTGGTTATGGCCAGACTACTGGGGATCATACTCTGTGTGTGTGTGTGTGTGTAGACACAGTTGTGCCAGTCGGTCTTAAACATTGAGACCACTCCCATTTGAACACAATCATAAATACAACAGTTTAGTCTGTCACTTGTGACTGAGACGCCATCATTCCCAGGTACACAGATGGCCTTTTTTCAAAGTATAAACTATTTGGTCATCAAGGCCCATCTGAATCCAGCTATACCTCTAGCATTGCATGTGAGCCAGCATGGACCACCTACACAGTCAATCATGCAGCATGATAAAAAGTAATTAGATTTACAAATCTTTACTTTGTTGTCGCAGGGTGTACATATGTGTGTGATGATCAAGTGTAGTGTGAGCTATAGTGGGTGTGTCCGTCTGTTACCTTGACTAGAATGATGAAGGCTACTGGATCCAGAATGTAGATGTCTTTATTTTCTGTTTCCACAACCAGACAACTCACAGCATCAGCATCAACATGGCTCTTCTTTAATGTACACATAAACGTGATGATCGGCTACATACAAACACACATACATACACATGCCATGGTCATCTATATACACACATACATACTCTATGGTCGTCTTCATACAAACACACATACATACAACTGCATGGTTGTCAACATACAAACACATATACATACACACATGCCATGGTTGTGAAAAACACATGTTACATACCTTAAGGTAACTATTATTTGCGGGTACTAATTTTAGCTAATTTTAGCTAGTTCAAAGTTCAACTTGATCTTGCTCTTGATTGGAATAAAATCTTAACTTATGAATACCTTGATTATAACAGTCATGGACCCAGTATAGCATTGGTATTGGACTTGAACTGATAGCATATTCCTTTGGCACAAAACTAGCACCCTAAAATCTCAAAAATGCCAAAATTAGTACCCGCAAATAAAAGTCACCTTAAGGTATACATAATAGGAAGTAGAGAATCGGGAGGGGGGGATATTCCCTTTTCCCCCCCCCCCCCCCCAAGTGAAAGGGCCTTATAACAAAACTCGTGCAGATCTCTCATCTAAAAGACAAATCATAAGCATCGTGAACACCCGACACATTTACATAATATCTGATATAGTCTCTAGATAAGTAATAGTTAACCCATGGCATATTGGGATTATCGTTGATAACTGGTCCGATCTCGAGGACGAAGCCCGAGTGTGAGGAGCAGTTATCGAACAGACATCGAACAGACGTTGCCATGGGTTATTTTATATCATAGTTTCAAAACTCAATGACAAGCGAGTTTTTTGTGAGGAAATAATGGAATTTATACTGGGATACAGCCACCTACAACTGCTAGTTTAATTCCCACTGCGTCATCAAACTCCTCCTAGTGCACTGCCGTTGTTCCATCTTCCTTAGCTGCTGCTCCACTGAAAAATTTTGATGACCTGAGAACAGCCATCAAAGTGCACAAAGAGACTGATGTTGCCGACGATTTTTTTAACAGCAGCGACAAAAGTTTGCTCAATAAATTTTATCTTGGTACGTCAAAATTGCACCGTCAATAGTTGCAAATCGCAGGGAAATATACAATGCCTGCGGGAAACTTACAGGGGAATAACATTTTAATCCCTGGCTGTTACCGCAGCAACTATGATATAAGTCACGTTTCTCCACGTCCTTGAAGCACTAATATTTTATCTCCTCAAGCAACACTAATATGAATCCATTCAAACACACGTACAAACACAAGAATATTTAAAACTCTTGCTTGACAACAACTACTACAGCTACAGCGATATTCTATTGGCTTCCCACACTTTGAGGGTTTCCATTAAAAATCAAAACAAAAAAATCTGCTAAGGGCCTCATATTTATACTGATAGAAATATTTAGATTCTATTGAGCCATCTATCTATAGGCCAGCCTTTTATTTACTGATCCAACACTGTCAGGTCATAGAAGTTCATCAACCAAGGTTTGTAGGAAACAAAAAAAGAAGCACACCAACAAATATTTATCTTATGACTCTAACCACAAAATTTTGTTGTGGCTCGAATATTATTCCACAGAGAAAAAAAAATTGCAGCTCAAAATTTTAGGATGAAGAGAAACCAAGTGTAACAATTGTTTCGCCAATGTTTCAGAAAGCATAAAGAGGATATTGACTCCTCTAATATAAGATCTTGTTTTAACCCCATACCACACTTAGGCAGTTGCTAGTACATAATCAAGACCTGCAATTGGAACGGTGTGATGTAATAGTGAGTGTGCACACACAGTGACGTGGCAATAGTGCCCTATACAACATCAGACCTCTAAATGCAGGTGTTAATGAACTCAACAAAAAAATCTTAAGAAAGCCATGATTGGCAAGTTTCCCACAGACTATCTTGTCTGTGTACATATTCAGAAGTCAGACTGAAAAAAGACAACCTCACTATGCCTTCTGCATAGATGTGTTGCCTGACTATGTTACACAACACGCACACACATACACCACTTAGGCAGCCAAATCTAGTGCTTAAATACACGTGTTAGGATCACACATAATCAAATACACGTGTTAGGATTACACATAATCAAATACACGTGTTGGGATTACACATAATCTAGTGCCTTAATAACACGTGTTAGGATTACACATAATCTAGTGCCTTAATAACACGTGTTGGGATCACACATAATCTAGTGCCTTAATAACACGTGTTGGGATTACACATAATCTAGTGCCTTAATAACACGTGTTAGGATTACACATAATCTAGTGCCTTAATAACACGTGTTAGGACTACACATAATCTAGTGCCTTAATAACACGTGTTGGGATCACACATAATCTAGTGCCTTAATAACACGTGTTAGGATCACACATAACTCCAAAGTGTTTGCGTTAGGTACTACTAGTTCCTACCAATCATGAAATTATCTCACCTTGGGCTTGGCTTCGGAGTATAATATTCACCATCATATCTTCTCAAGATTCTTTAGATATCCCCTCTTTATCTACATCACATATTGATAGTCAAATTTAATAGAGTATACCATATGCAGCCTCTACGTATCTGTTCATACCTCACGTAAGCAGTTCACATAGTATAAAATTCAGCAATTACTTAGAACATGCACTGCTCAGCATACACAGCCACTAACTAGCCTCCCTATACTCACAAAGTCACAATTGAATAGGGCTGAGACCGGTGTCATAAAATTTTGGGGACCCCCATGAAAATGGGCCCCCCCTCCCCCTATATTGATATAGAATAGGGGACCCCACCGTGAGATTAGGGCCCCCCTTAAGCAACTCCGCAATATTTGGACTAAGCCCTGAGGAAGTCCAGGGTATAAGCAGTTTGCAACTGTAGCTACTCCACCGCGCACACAGCAATAACAAAAAAAAATCTCCACTAAGAGGAGGGGTGCGCGCCAGGCCAAGTTAGACCTTCCAAATAGTGCACATTTAGCTATGGCTAATCTGACTTGTGGCTCAAGCGGTGGTCCTGATTGTGGTCCTAATTGTGGTGGAAAGTTCCAATATGACCAAATTATTGACTACTTGAAGGACAGAAAATACCCTAACAATTTCCATAAAGATGACAAGCATGCTCTTCGAAAGAGAGCAAAATATTTTACTCCCATTGAAGGACATTTGTGCTATATTGGAGGCAAGTTGTTGACTTATTGCAGCCATAAAAAAGCATCAAGCTAGCTAGCTAACCAGATAAATATTCCTTAATTATTTACTAAATATTGTTATCATTTTTTGTCATATCCATTTGTTGGTCTATAATGAAATAAACTTGAATAATAAACTTTATCAAAGTTAGAATGTTGGAAATAGCACAGTGATGTTAAATATGACCACGTTGATTCTATGGATGTGTGAAAAATTGTTATAAGTTAATAGTCCATGGTTCAGACCAGACATTTTGCATTATAGTATCATAATGGATGAGCAAATTTTGGTTAATTATTTAAATAGTTACTTGTCTGAACACTACTCAAATAAATTATCATTTAGAAATTTCATAACATTAGTCTCATAATAATAATGAAATAGTATATTTTATTAACAATCTGCAAATATTAGCTAAATTTTACTGCAGGAAAGTCTGATGGTTCCCCTAGAATTGTCATTGATGACCTTGTAAGGCAGAAGAAGATCATTTCTTGCATTCATGATGAGAGTCATTTGGGAATAAATAGGACTGTTGAACTAGTATCTAAGAAGTACTACTGGCCTGGTTTGACTAAAGAAGTTGAAAATTATGTAAGCTTTGTTGATTAGTATTAATAATTAATACTTTAAACTTCTGGAATGACTTGTGATACTGTAGGTCAAGACATGTGAAGTATGCCAGAGGCACAACAAGAAATTGAAACCTGATCGGGCGTAACTCCACTCACTACGGGGTTATAAGGTGAAGGACCAGCCAACCCGACCGCGTCCAGGTCAAGGAGGAGAGCACAACAGCCAAGGCACGACCAGTTGACGCCAGTATCCAGCTGATAATCGAAGCTGAAGCTGACCCGAGGTTGAGTGAGGTTGAGTTAATTGGTGGCTAGCTTGGACGACGACTCTCTAGTTACCAGCAAGATGGGAGCTGCTACGAAGGAGCAACTCGGTGAAGAATTCCGTTATTGACAAAGTCTCCAGTTACAAATATTACTTTTTAGAACAGGGAAGAGTGAACAGATATTGTCTGTTTATATAGAGAGTGAGATGTGCTAGCTAATGGATAGATAATGATGGAATGTATGCATTATTGTAACTATGAATGAAACATTAAAAGGTTACTATGGAAATGTTTGTTGTTTCTGGGTGCCGGACTTGCTGTCTCCAGTTATAAAGGTAAGGGGGAGGGGCTGCCTGCAGCAGAGGTTCCGACACAGCCGTTGTTCAGGGAGCTACCTGAACAAAACCAAGTAGTGGTTGTCTTCACCCTATTCCAGTTAAATCACACTTTTGGAGCCAAATTGGAATGGATATTATAGGACCACTACCAATTACGACTCAAGGCAATAAATACATTATTACATTGACTGATTATTTCTCCAAATGGGCTGAGGCCTCGCCTCTTTCAGATAAAACTGCTGCTAGTGTTTCAAAGTTTGTATTTAAGGTATGTTTATACTCCCATATAGTTTCTAATTCTATAAACTATATTATTTCAGTGTATTTGTCGTCATGGGTGTCCTGAGGTGGTCATCACGGACCAAGGACGTGAATTTGTAAATAAAGTTACACAATATTTATTTGAAATTACTAAAACTAGGCACAGACTAACCAGTCCTTATCACCCTGACGAGAAGCTCTGTATCCCATAAGCACTGAATCTATTTTTTCATCCCAGTTTGATTTGTCATTATTGCAGAGTTTAGACAAACATCGACATAAAGTTTGATTAAACCTTTCAGTCAGTCCATTGCTCTAAAAAATGTCAAATCATAACATAATATCCAAATGTTATTCAATATTTGTGATTAGTTACCTGTGGGCTTCTACAAAATATTCCCCTTTCATCTTGCATCAACAGGAAATGAGGCTTCCAATAGATGTAGAAATGATGCCATGTTTATTGCAGCAAGATGATAAAAACATGGATGAAGTTATTGAAATGATTGTGAAAAAAAGAGAAGAAGTTTTTGACAAAGTTGATGATAACATTTCTATTGCACAAAAAATGCAAAAGGTATGTAAGCCATTTTATAATCATTTTATTAAATGTTTCCTTCATTTTTGCTTCAAGGAAACATATGACCGAAAACATTTACCTGAAGATCTACCAGTTGGAATGGAAGTATTAATGGAAAACACAAGTCAAAAAGAAAGGAAAGGAGGAAAGCTTGAAGATGCTTTCATTGGTCCCTATTACATAAATAAGGCAGTTGGAAAAGGAATATATCAGCTAAGAAATCGAAATGGCAACGTTTTAAAGAGAAAGATAAATATTGCAAGATTAAAGCCATATATGAAGCGAAAAGACGATGAGTCTGTTGTAAAAAAAAAATGCTGTGTAAAAAAGGATGATGGTATTAAAGGGTCAGAAGTAATAACGCCAGATAAAAGAGGCAAGAGTATGTCCAGTTTATTATTTTAATAAATTTAATTGTATGATTATTATTAATTTAGGGACTAAGATCAGTTTTACGAGAAAAATGGAGGAGTGCATTGTTCAAGGGAAGTGGTTAACTGATGAGTACATAGGCCTGGCTCAGAACCTACTGAAAATGGAGAATCCTACTTTGTATGGCTTTCAGTCATCATTGCTCTGTCAAATTGATGGCTTTCTAGAGGTCAGGGGAGATTCAATTCAAATTCACAATATAAACAACAATCATTGGGTTACATCTCATGAAATTTTTGTTTATGACTCTCAATGCAATGGAGAGGACCTTTCTCCTTTACTTCTCTAATGCATCAGTTAGCCATCATTTTTTAAAGGTTGGTCTGAAGAAGAAGATGAAATTACTCTAAGCTTCAGTTTGCTCAATGTGCAGCAGCAAGATGGAGCATCAGATTGTGGCCTATTTGCAATAGCATTTGCTGTTCATGCAGCACTTGGTGATAATGTTTCACAGGTCACATTTGATCAGCCTCAAATGAGAAAACATTCGATTAAATGTTTCATGAATAAAAAAATGCTACCATTTCCTACACTGAAAAAATATTCTCTTAAAAATAAAAAAATTTAAGCATAATTTATTCTTTCCTGGTCGTGAAATTAACTTATATTGTGATTGTTTGATGCCTGAAACCTATGACAACATGATCGAGTGTGACAAATGCTGCAAATGGTATCACTTCAAGTGTGTAGGTGTACGCCAAGCTGTCGGTTTATGGCACTGCCACCATTGTAAGCAATGAACAATTAAACATTTTGTCTATTAACTATTTGAATTGTCACCACAAATTTTAAATATATATTATACATATGCAAACATCATTTGAAATGACTAAGTTACAATATGCAAACTAATTGCTATTCTGGGTATTTCAATAAGAACAAGTTTGGTAAATGTTATTCTCATATACTAGTGGTGTGCTTGAGCACAAATGGCGAGCGAGCCTAAAGACTATACTATTTTTATTGACTTCTAACACTGAAGCTACTGAAAATAAGGTCCAGTTTTTAAATTTAGCATACAGGGTAAAGGGATTTCAGTGCCATAATAACAACTCTCTGCAACTGCTTGAATTGAAGGAAAAAACAACAATAACAAAACAATACACGTTATTTAAAAGTTTTCTTTGTGATATTCTTTAGCTAAGTAGTGGTTGTAACACACAATGCTTTGACACAGTGGACATACACCTACACAGACTTACCTTCGCAGTAGTCTAGTGGACAATGTATTTTCAGGTAAATACTGTGCGCACAGCTTATAACCATGACAAAGAGCGCATTGACTTACCACCGCCACTAACTCGAATAGAAATGAAAGTCCCTTAAGTTTTCACGTTTTAACTGCACCCGCAAAGAATTCAAAACGGTAAACAATTCAATTTCTAGGGTGATACGGGTACTGATCGATAAACCAGAGGATTCTGTTTAGTGCAATTTGGGACGGGGTCGACCACCTAACTAACACAAAAACGCGAGGGTCAAAGTACAAAATGACATACATACGTCCATACATATATACAAATAAATAAATAAACATCCCCGATTTTCGATTGTGTTACCCCTGTAAGTGTCTCGCTCGCTACGCTCGCTCGCCAATTAGTATTAAAAAAAAAAAAGGCATATTCTCACAAAGGGATCTATTATTAAGTAACTAGATCCCAATTACTATTGAAATAATAAATGTATATAATAGTCCTGCGATATAAACACATCATTAATATAATTAATATACCATGATATCCATTGAGTGCATCAAAATAGTTCACACTAAAATGCAGTGATACTTTGTATAAAAAGTTATTTAATCACATTACCACCAAAAAAATATTGTACATCAATAATAATCATAATGATAATAATACTAATAATAATAACAACAATAATAATAATATATGAATAAGTGGGCCTATACCGATGGATTGATTAGTCAGGGTGCAGTTACAGATGCTCTCTCTAGCTAGAGAAGAGATTAGAGTAACTGTCTCTGGCAACAAAGACAAGACAACCCTCTAATCCCAAAAGTTAGGACAAGACGCATTATACAACACACAGGTAACTGAAACGATCCCATCTGCAACTTTGAAGGCTTCTCCCGCATGTTCTTAAACAGTGGGCAATTTCCGCGCTTGTGGAGAAAGATTTCATTAATATTAGCAATAGGCATGAGCTAATAGTAATGTTGAAATTGAAAACTTCTTACACCTTGGACTTGGGGTTACAGAAAAGTATCTAGCTAGCTCCAGCTCAGTAAGTCCAAATATTTACAATGGGGGCCCCATAAATATGGGGATCCCATGGGGTCCCCATATTCACAGTGGGGGCCCCATTAATATGGGGATGCGGGATCCCTAAAATCATATAAATATAGGGATGAGGTTCCTAATATTATATAATTATAGGGACCCGGGGTCCCCAAAATAGGGGGTCCCCAAAATTTTATGACACCGGTTGTTACAGCAGCATAAAGGAACGGTACCATAAAATTGGACGTTTACTCTTAATACAACTTAGACAACATACATTCTAGCTAGTTATTTCTATAATTCCCTATCCTATCCTATCCGGTATACTGGATACATACCTTGCCACATTCAGTCCAGCATTTGGAGTAGAGTGAGAGTACAGAATTTGTTTTTACACTCGTGTGAAAATAATCAGCTGGAGATAACACAAACTACAGGCTTAGGAGGGCGCCTACTAGCTACGCAGCGTCCACTTCTTCTGTAAGGTAAGCCACCGTCTCCTCTCAGACCAGCGAGACACAGTTACACGCACTAAAAGCTCTTTTTTCCAGTACGCCCGCTTGCCAGAGGGCATGCATAAATACACGAAGTAACCCCCTTACCCAACGTCCTGCCAACTGGGCGGCAACGCTTCTGTTGCCATAGTTACTACTTTCCTTTAGGAAACAACCTCGATCGGCTATCGGCTAGAAGTACTAAATCTGTTCTATTGGTATATTTACAAGGATCTGATATAACTAGTATACATAGTTCGCTTTTTACCACATTGGCTTAGCTACCACTTTTCAAACTCAATGGAATGAATTATTCAATATAGGGTCCTACTCTAGGTCCTACTCCCCAGCAAGTATAAAACTAAAATAGTATTCCACATGTCCAAGTTTGCATTGCAATTCTTCTTAAATTGCTATTACCTAGCTCTCCTTGCATGGATAGTACTGGAATACTGAATTGTTGGCTGATAGCTTGCTGTGTTCCTCTCTATATAGTGAATTTTTGCTGAGAGCAAATCCATTGGTTGTTTTAGTCAACTAGCTATCGTGGTCAACTCCAGAGAGAACTAATATGCATCCCACAAAAAAATCACAACAAGCATGAGTAAAAAAATCGAACTTCAGGTAAACTAGATAAATTGAAGTCCTAGAACATACAAATTTTGGCGATGTTTTGACACGACAAGGATCTATTGATATTCTATGAAACGTAAAAAACATCAGTTTTAGTATAATTAAACGTGTGCAAATAATAACAATCATACTAAGCCATAATTTAAAGTTGACTCTAGTTCCTACTATTACACTGTAACATGAAAAACATGATAGATTCTTTTCAAGTAGCTAAGAGCAATTATCCATTTAAAAAAGGAGGAAAATAGACTCGGCCAGCTGCTGTATCCACACCCCTCCACCTTGGCACATCCACCTTTTGCTAATTCTATAAGTTGTTGATTTTCTAGAGACAAAATATTCATATAAGCCAGGTACTGTACTGTTCTCAATGCTTAAAAAGTGCTCAAAATTGTCTTCCACCGCTATCATACACATCCCCATCTCCTCCACAACTTGCTGAGCCACCAACTTATGGGGCTCCCTCCACTTCATCCACCTGGGACCCTACTACCACTACCGCCCCAAAAGTAAGGGAATTATCCATCATTTGTACTTATTCCTCACTAGCTTACTATTATCATAATTGATATCATAAGTGAATTATCAATTATTCTTTACTAGTCTATTATTAATCTAATCATCATTGTTATAATAATGATTAGTATCGTTGTTATTGTTACAATTATCTATTATTCTTATTATTGCCATTATTCTTATTGCTACTATTTCGCAGTCCTATTCTAGGAGGAAGAGGAGGAAGAAGGTAAACGATGGGGGAGAGGAAGAGGATGAGGGCGACCACAACAGTACCGAGGGGAGAGGAAGAGGACAACCGCAACAGTTCACAAAAACATTGGCTGAATAAATAATATTGCTACTATGATAATATACAGCATGTGTATGTAATGAGGTCACTAAATGGATTATGTGAGTATTGAGTGTTTCTGGAGACTTTTGGAGAGTGACTTCTACCATAATAGAATCGGAGATTGTTGGAGATTCAAACAGTGCTTCTAAATTGTATAAGCTACTGATCAGTTCAAGTCTTTTATGGAGAGTTCTTTAACATGCACTAGAGTGGGGCTGTCTATCCTGCAGCTCAGTGCTGGTTACTGGCTGACCAGAAAGGCTCTGCATAAGTATTGAATCTTGAGTTTACGTCCTCCTGTGCAGAGCTCTGTATGGGATGCTGGTGCCAGTGATGTGCTGTGGTTACGTCTGTCCTGCTCCCCCCTATCTCGAGGGGGGGGGGGGGGGGAGGGAAGGCACGTGACCAATTATTGGCAGTGGAAAGTCAAGATCAAGGTGTCTATGTGTGTGTGTGAGAGAGAGAGAGAGAAAGAGAGAGAGAGAGAGTAGCATCTGGAGGATGAAAATCCTAAATTTAGAATTTTTTTTTGGCTGAAACCACATCTTTACTTGATGAGTCCCAACTCTTGTGTCTTGTGTCAGCTGTAGTCTCTTTGGGACCAGCGAGTACATCTTCTTGGAGAAGTTATCGTCCGGTGTTGTCATCTGCTTCATCGTGACTACAGTCGTAGCCTTACAGAGTATTCTTAGCAGTCTGTTGAGTGGTATTAAATGAAGGCCAACCATAGCTAGGTGAGGTTGAAGACATCACAGGAACTCTGGCAAGAGAGCATATGCATGGAGTAATTTTTTAGCAATTAATAATGTTAAAAAAAACCCAACAAGTTCACCACAATAGCTAGCTAGCTAAAGAAACACAAAAAAAAGTTGTTGTTTTTCTTTCTTATACACTGGTTTGAAATTCAGCTAAAGACATGACCACCAGTACAATAATAAATCAACATTAAACAAATGCTTATTGGAACAAGTGAGATGATGGTGCAGGGTTGTTTCTTGCATCATCATCAATGCGTGGTAGTTCGCTGGGTGCAGAAACTATGAAGGTAGGTTATGCAGTGAATCCAGTGCTGAGAAGCATTCAGCCAATAAACCTGGGTACATTACAGTACTCTTATCACGCGAGCAAGGAGGCTGGAGGGGAGTTCCGCGCACTCCATTATGCCATATTAATGCGTGTGGCAATTACCAAAGGAAAAAAAAAAAGTCTTGCTAGATACTTTTCTGGCAATGAAATTTGTTGGGAATAACGCTCACAGAGAACTATCAGTCCTGAGAACTACTTGAGATTGCCTGTAGTTCAGCTTTATTGTGTAGCTCCTTCAAGATGCAAGACATCAAATGTGTTGTGGTTGGAGATGGAGCTGTTGGCAAGACTTGTCTACTCATCAGTTTCACTACCAATGCCTTCCCAGGAGAATATATTCCTACAGTGTTTGACAACTATTCCGCTAATTTAATGGTGGATGACAAGCCAATCAACTTGGGACTCTCGGACACTGCAGGTCAGGATGATTACGATCGTCTCCGCCCCATCTCCTACCCTCAGACAGATGTATTTCTCATTTGTTTTTCACTGGTCAGCCCAGCTTCCTTTGAGAATGTCCGTGCAAAGTGGTATCCAGAGGTCAGCCACCACTGCCCTAATACACCCATCATTCTAGTGGGGACCAAGTTGGATTTGAGGGAAGACAAAGAGACAATGGAGAAACTTACGGAGAAGCGCCTGGCACTCATTGGCTATCCACAGGGTCGACAAATGCAGAAGGAGATTAGAGCGGTCAAATACTTGGAGTGTTCAGCACTCATACAGAAGGGACTCGAGCAAGTCTTTGACGAAACCATCAGAGCTGTGCTGCAAACCCAGAAACTTCCAAAGAGGAAAAAGGGTTGTACTCTGTTGTGAAGTCTGCACCTCTGCTGGTTGATATAGCAAACACAGTATCACCTTTGATCTCACATCTTTCAAGAAGTAAAATTCACTACAGTACTGGCCACATGTAAATTGAGCTAATTTAAGCCCATCCCCATCCCAATCCAAAAATGTAATCATAATCGCAAATTGCTTTGTCTAACTGATATCATAGTATTAAAAAAATTACCCCCAAAAAGTTGTATTTAATATAATTTTCACTACTACTAACAAAAATAAAATTTTCATTAGTGGTTTTGAGAAATACACTAAGTTAAGATGTGTATATGACCACGAAGACAAACCTTGACCTGGGTTGCCCTGTTAGTAGCCTTACTCCAACACTGTAAAGGGGAAAAAAACAACGGTGTTTTACAGAGTGCCAGAATGATAACAAAAACTTCCCTTAGAGTTGCTAGTACGCCGGTGAGAAATACAATCAATTTTCTTTGCGTACGAGATATAGAGCGGGCCAGGGTCAACTCCAGCATTCTCCAGGACATTCAGAAGAGCTGACAGCCACTATTGAATCTAGAACTGCCTGGCTCACTGCCAAGCAAACCACATTCAAGCCGGTGAATTTAGTTTGAGGAGCACATCACATGATTTTTTAAACTTTATTCCAGTTCTGTGTGGCATTTCCTCAGCAGCTCTGGTTACAGAACTTCAACCAGTGAGGGTCAGAGATACTCAGAGTAATCGATGGTGGTAATAGTGACGGTGGTAGCAGACCAAGGACTTTCTCTTGCTTGCACCAGCTCTCGTGTCCCTTGGATGCAGTGGAAATGCTCACCGGAACGGGGTCAACGCTGCCTCCCCCATGCCCTCAAGGTCATTGGCATGATTCCTCAAGGCATAGCGATAGAAATCCTAATGTATATATATATATATATATATATATATATGTATGTATTGCATATGGGTGGAAAAATTCTAACAGTGACTCGAAAAGAAAACTAATAAGCCCTTTCTCACCTGCAAGTAGTTTATCACTGTCTCAAACAAGATCCTCTTGAACACCTGTTTTTCTGCCTCAGCAAGACTTATCTGAAGGTGCTCCACCACTTAGAGCACTCCTCCATCTCCTGCGACATTGGCACCTTCCCCTTAGAGCTTCTCGGCCTTTCCAACCACGACTACCACCACCTCCACCCCACCCCACCCCCCTCGGCTCCTCCGTCAGCTTCATGTTTGCCTCGTGCACTCATGTAATTGACGATCTCGACACTCTCACCATAAGGCTTCTTCTCACGCAGGTTGGAGATATCCTTGGAATCGCCATTACTGATGACGTCCGTGTACCTACAAAAACATACAGCAGATAAACAACTAATATTATAAAATTAAAACAGTACTGAATCGATTACTACAAAATATATATAACGAAATTAAATAATACATAAAAAGCCGGTACACATTTTATTTAAGAAGTGATAAACAAAAAAAATTACTAAACTATTACAACAGTAGGCAGTACAATAAGTTTGAATAAAACTTAGAATAAAACTACTATGCGACCATGGATTCATCGAAGTTGTAACTACATACTATTGATCATTGCGTGCCCCAGAAGGGGAGTCAGTTATGTACTACACTGATAGTGTGTAAGCAGGGTTTACTTCAGGTTTTTCGTCAAGGGGGGGGCAAATGGGCGTGGCCAAGACTAGAAGAGGCAGCAAATATAGTTCCATACGGCTGGGCAATATAATGAATTTATTCAAAATGTATCGTGATATATTTCTAATTGTTAGTCATATTGAGCTTAACCTTTCTTACCAAAATATTAAGATATAAGGACGCATAGTAAAATCTAATCTGCATGCAAAAAAACCCTTCCATTTTGTGTCTAACACAGTCCCAATCTTAACAAGTCAGCATTTTTTTGCCTAACCTTGTTCATGTTAGTTTCTATCCATTCTCACTAAACTATACGACTGGTTTATTTTAACAAAAATATTATTAAATTATTGTTAATACATGACGGAGCAAGCTTGAGTTATACCCTTTGCACGCAAAACACTAATCTTATATTGTAGTCAAATCAGAAATCAAATTGAGTATTAGTAAATTGGCTATGTGTTTGTAAAGGAAGGTTGTAGGTCTTGTATCTGAGCAGTTTTCAGCTGGAAAATGTATGAAGTTAGGGATTAACATGTTATTTGCACTGTGCTAATTGGTGTAAACTTCTTCATTGGTGAATAATAGCTAATAAATCGCAACCGAAATAATGCAAATGTATTGTGTTTGGTTACCAAGTATATTATCTCAGAAATCCAAGGGGAGGCAAACTGAACCCAAGGGGGGGGGGGGGGGCCAAAGTCCCCCTTGCCCCCTGAAATAAACCCTGGTATGCGTTGCATGTTTTTTCAACAGCAAGTTCGCACATACAATTCACACCCATGTAGAACATAACAAAACATTTGATCAATAATTGACACTGGAACAAAAAAAGGAGTACACCAGTAAATTATTTAATGAAAGATTTAATCTTGTCCTAACATTTGTACCATTATGTCTTTGGCAGTGATGATGGCCACTGGAAGTTGCTTGCAATCAATACAACCATTTTTGTCAACTAGTGTCAATAAGAATAAATAAAAATTATATCTAGCAGTGGTGCGCTAGCTGGGAGAGCAGGACCTGTCAATCAGGAATATTCCAGACAATGAGAGTTTGGAAAATGTATGGCGTACACCTAAAAAAAGTCAGTAATATTTCCATTATTATCCTGCACTACCATCTATTTCCACCCTTACGACATATTTTTCGAAATGTGTAACCAGTTCTATTTCCAAAATTGATAGGGACAAATGGCCTAAAAAATTGGTCAACCTGTCTCAAATCTTCCTCCCAAACCAATTAATTAGAGATTAGGTTATTACCAAGTGAGCAAAAAAGACGCCAAGTTTTTTTCTGCTAAAAATGTCCAAATATGACGACTATAGCATTATACTCTTATGCAAATAACGCTCATATGCTAATTAATATGAAAAATCACAAATTGGTAAAACACAAGCGCCAGAGCTGGAATAGGTGTAGCTACAGCTTTGAAACTTGGAAATTCCTCTTTCTGGCCCCAAACAACCCAAACAAAGTATTTTGTGCATCTGTAACTCCTCCCCCTTTGATTTGAGCCCCATACCCCCTGTGTTCCATCAAGTGAGAGGAAGGGGGGGGGGGGGGAACTTGACCAATCTCGGCAGTTGAAGAAAAGACGACTAGTGTGTGTATGTGTGTGTGAATATGCTGTGACATTGTAGGCACATGTGTATGTTTGTGACCGTCTATAAGAAAATCGAGCACAATGTGGGCCCTACCAAAAAAATTTTTTTTTGCACTTACACATTTGTCGGCATCAGTACATTGAGCTCTCCGAGTTTTAAAGCTGCAGTTTCAACCGTTGTCGATACATGTGCCCTAACTGTTCCCTTCCGTAGGCTTATTTAATACAAGAATTAAATCGATCTTTTCCCGACATTTACATGTGCCGCGTTGTGCCCAATTTTCCTGTAGATGGTAACGTATACAAAAATGGTAAGTTCTTATTCTTTTTTAACTCAAAATGATCAGTAGTGAAATACCTCCAAATTGAACTAAGAAAAACTCAAACTAGCCCCACTGCATGAAGACCCTTTACCAAATTCATATGCAATAAACATCTTAAAAACGTAAAAAATTATTAACATGACTATAATGAAAAATCCAGATGACACGGTTTTTTAGACAGGTGCAGTAATATTTGACACATTAAAGAAAAATAAAAACTCCAAAAAAATGTCAAGAATGGTAAAACAAAATGGTCACATACTCCCGTATGGAAAACGGGGTGTCGTAATTGAATGGGTGTTGCCGATCCCTTTTCCTTTTATTCACGATCTATGATTTAGCTAAGCACCAGAATAATTCAAAAATGGGACTAGTTTACAAATAGCTAGAACGAAAAAACAACAAAACATTGTCACCAGTTGGTGCTAAGATTTGAGCGGTGCTGTAATTGGGATGAATACGGTAGCTAGGGTTTTTGATTCAAACACTCACTTATCATGCAACTACTGCTTACACAACAAAACCTTTCAATGCGGATATAAAACCATTTTGTCCACTGTATGAAATATCTCACCGCAGACCTTAGCCTTAACCGCAGTGAGTATAGAAGCATTGGGGACACTGCTGCACATCACAAGCGTTTGAAAAAGCCAAAGGAATGGAAGTAAGTATAATAGAATGATACTGCGTCGCATAGTCACTTTACCCGATCCCCTGTAACGCCAAATCGGGTCCTACCCAAAATCGGTCCCCCGGACTGAAATTGGCTGCTAAAAACTGTCCGGGACCACAATTGGCTGCCGAATTCAGTCCGGGCGGACTAAATATGGCTGCCAGATGTGGTCCGCTTTGCCAAATTTAGCCCCACCTAGCCCGGGAGGAAAAAAATCAATTGTGTGATTAATTGAGGTGGTGAGTTATATCAGTATAGTTATATGTTAACACTGCTCTTTAGTACTTCTTGTTGATGAGTTTACCTTTCAAATTCCCATACTCATAAATACCTATAATAGTATATTCAATAAATTATAAGCTTCAAGACTTCATCATAGTGCATATGTTTGACTATCTTGAACAATGCAGCAGCTACATTTTCGAAATATTTACGTTTGGAATTTCCTCAACAAAATTTGTGAAATAATCAGTTATAGTCATGATGTATCTGCTTACTTGATGTGATGCAGGAGAGATGGGGCCAATGAAGTCAATACCAATGTGGTGCCATGGTGACACAACTGGTACTAGATGGAGCTCTGGAATAGATTGGCTTAATTTGCCATGGCACAGATCACAATTACTAACCTGGATATATCACAATTAAAAAATAACAACACTCTTTGTCATCAGTTGACCACACTCACTTCTGCATGAGTTTGTTTATTTGCTTATTAACACCATCGACCATTCGATATAATCAAGTCATCATCCAATAATGCTATTAGTGTGGTTTGGTTGAGAGATTCTTAAATGCTTAGTTTTAGTTTTTTCCCTTGAAGATTTAGATAATTTTTCTTCAATATTATGAGTAGTTTTAGTTATACTATCAATTGACTGTAGTTTGGTTAATTTGTGTTATCTCAAATTTTTAACAATAAGACCCAGTACGTCCTTATCGGTGTCAATATCAACCACAGGATTGGAATCCGCCAAGCCTCTATAGTTCAGATTTTTATTTAATTCGAGCGCACCCGGGCGGACCGAAATTAGCAGGGCTGGTAATCCGGCCAGACCATATTTGGCAGGGGACCAAATTTCGTTTGACACCCCCCGTAGCGTGATTGGGTAAAGGGTCTTGCTACGGGGCGTCGCGTCAGTTTTGGCCATCACGCCATGCCAGTTCTCGCTAGGCCAAACCCTTTACCAACCGCCTACCGCTTAGTCTCGTGGGCCAGACCCTTTACCCAATGTGAAGAGAAAGAGAGGGTCTGGTCAAGTTCACGTATGCGTTTGGTCTTGCACTGTCAGCACAAGTATAATCCCTGCGGTAATATAGCTTTGATTACGCGGTATTCATAGTTCAGGTGATTTTAGCGCGCTGAAATTACTGTCGACATGGATGTAACTGCAGCGGTGGCGGAGAGTGTTCGAGTATTCGAACTTACATTGAAGGAGAAACAGTTGGAGATACATTACCAACAGGCTATGGAAAGTCCGTTGCAAGACGTTTCTGGCATAAGCAGCAATTCATTCCCCATAGAAACCAAGCAAAATTTGCGCGCGAACATCTCTGTTTATATAGTGAGGTCACTGTCATTTAAAACCAATTACCGGTCCGAAAATTCCAGGACCAGCGAGACCAAACGCATTCGTGAACTTGACCAGACCCTTTTTTCTCTTCATATTGGTAAAGGGTCTGGCCCCCGAGACTGCCTACCGCTGTGGTGAGTTCACATGTGCTGCTGGTGAACGACGGCTGTTGCGTCTTATTTATCATAATATTATGAACTTGGTTTTACAAGGTAGCTTCAAGTAATTTGTCAATTACTCTAGTTTCATGTTTCTAATATTTAATCTAACAGCTGACATCCAAGTGAAGATGGGAGGAATCCCAATGGTAAGTGAATGGTAGTCTCGCGTAGCCCAGACCCTTTACCAACCGTTAACCGCTACGCGGGGAAGAAAAGGGTCTGGGAACATACAATACAATGACTTGTTCAACAGCACCCCAAAAAGGGTGCTCCAATTATCACATTCCAATGCTTGTGGTAACCAATGACGTCACGACCACGTCCGGGTAGCAGGTTTCTTATTCATGCTCGTACGTTTATTGCTTGCCAGAGGAGCGCTTATAAATCGCCTATGAAAAACAACTTCACCAGTTTAATGAAGTGGAGCAACGTTTTCACCCTCCCAGATGTGATGTTGTCGTCACACAGTAAACCGCAAGCTTGCTGGAATGTGGTAATTGAGCACCCTTTTTGGGGTGCTGCTGAACAAGTCGTTGTATTGTATGTTCCCAGATCCTTTCCTTCCCCGCGTAGCGGTTACGGCTGGTAAAGGGTCTGGCTACGCGAGACTAAGTGAATGGTATCGCTAATTCTGAAGAAAAGTAGAGGGTTCAATGCTATGAGTTATAGTTGTGTCATAAAACTAATAGTTCTATAATACAACATCTCTTCCATAGAGGAAGAGGGAAGGGTAAAAATTATTGTAGGTATAATTTAAATCTCCGTAGATAATTTGATTCCAGTCAACAGTTATCCACAAATGTTTTGTATTATGAAATTTCTTAACCAGAAATTCATTATTAATATCATGGTTCACTTTCTTCTAATACGATGATTATCTCATGGTCAAAGGAAAACGTGAAGCATCACTTGATGACGCCAAATATCATGTATAACGTAACTAAAAAATGACAGCTTAGCATTTTTAGGGAAATGAGAGTAGTATCCCAATGTTGGGTGTTGGCTTCCGAGATGTTTTAAAAACAATTCAGTGGGGTGGGTTGTTGAATAGGAAAGTAAATGTTCTGCCGATGCAATTACACGAATCTTTTTCCTCTTGAAACAACCCCTTCCCCGATTGTATTCGTGATTTCAGAGACCCTTTACCTGATGAACTGTATTGGCTGAACTATATTTCTTAGGCTTTAAAACTTCCATTGTTTGTATAGTTTATCAAACTTTGTAGTTAACTTGGTAGTTAGTGAGTTGTGTTATTAGGAGTGCGTCTTTATACCTCAATATTTTCTGTTTTGCCAGGAGAGAGAGAATGGTATTTGAAAGCTACAAGGCTGAAGCAGTCAGGAAAGACAAAAGAAGAGATAGACAACCTCACGAAAGAGGTTTAAGTGTGTGAGTGTATATTTTATAAGGGTGTTGGTGCTAGCTAATATTCACAAGAATTTGTGTACCAACATGACCTTAATACACACAGTTTCATTAGAAATATACTGGCACTCGTGCTTGTATATCATTTATGATACTCTATACAATCAGGCAATATTTTCTAAGTCACAATGTGAAATAACCATGCAGATTAGAACTTCAGTCAATCAGTCCATATTGTCTAAGTCACAATGTGAAATAACCATGCAGATTAGATCTTTCGTTTGTTGTGCTTCTATTTTATCATATGTTGCTCCAGATGCTAGTGCAGGTCCTGAATATGTAACTAAATGTATGCTTGTGTGTGTGCATATGCGTATGTGTGTGTGTTCATGTATATGCATCAGTTGAAGGAGGCTCATGATGAGTTAAAGGGGTGGTGGGGGTCGATGATGGTGCGATATCGAGCGAGAAAAGAGTCTGGAGACAGAGAAGAAGGAGCTATAGAATGACCCACACACAAAGAAAGTCTACAAGTGTGGCATAGGCAAGTGTGTGGATCTATGTGTGTTCGCCAGTAGTGGTGCATTGAGAGGCATTGCAGCTGATGTATTGATAGTGTAGAAGTAAAATGGTCCAGCTAGTGAAGTAAGGAGTTGAAGGGTCTAGTCAGTGAAATAGAGGGGTCATTCCGTGTGAACTCAACCGGTAGGATTACACTACATATTAAAAGACTAACCTCATTGCTTATACAGTGCTTGTTAAAAAAATCAGGTATCACTGACAGACATTAGAACACAAGTTGAAACTTGAAGAGTGGGACATTATGGGTGTGTCGTGTATGTGAAAAAAAATGTGTAGGTAGTTGCCCACATGGAGAGCGCTAAAATTTGAGTTTATTTGATCCATAACTAAAAAATTAGAGGATATAGGTAAATTGTGGTGTCATATTATTATGAAAGAGTGGGTTAAAAATACTATAGCTTGAAATGTAGAACTTCAGAATGAGTCATTCTTAAAATATTACGTCTTGAAACGAAAGGTTATAGACTCTATGATTCGAGCAGATCAAGAGTGATTTACAGTCGAGATGTTCATTTCAATGAAAAAAGTACCAATAGTGAAATTGGAGAAACGTTGTGTACAGAAGAAGATAAACATTTTGTGGAGTTGGAACTTAATACTGAAGAGTCTTCTGATCATCTAGAAAATGAAGTTGCTACTTCAGAGGCTACTGTGCAGCCTGTTCTGAGACGCTCTGAGAGAGCGAAGCAAACTCCAGAATTTTATGGAGAAAGAGCAAGCATTAGTGATAGTCAAGCAAGGGAGCCAACAACACCGACTACATTGGATGAAGCATTGGAGAGTTCTGATAAAGAAAAGTGGGTGGAAGCAATGGCAAAGGAGATTAAGTCTCTAGATGACAACAAAGTCTGGACTTTAACAGAATTACCAAAAGATCGAACACCAGTTGGTAGTAAATGGGTATTCAAAGTCAAGATTTTAGCAGATGGTTCAGTGGAACGTTATAAAGCTCGCTTAGTAGCTCAAGGTTTTTCACAGAAGTTCGGCACTGACTATGATGAAACTTTCTGTCCGGTGATTAGACTGGAATCACTTCGTGCTCTGATTGCACTGGCTGTACAGAATGACTTACAGATTCATCAGATTGATGTTACTACTGCCTTTCTCAATGGAGAACTTGAGGAGGAAGTATATATGAAGCAGCCAGATGGTTTCATCAGCCAGATGGTTTCATCAAGAGGGGAGAAGAACATCTTGTGTGTAAACTGGAGAAAAGCATTTATGGTTTAAAACAATCACCTCGCTGTTGGAATTCTGTGTTGAACGATCAACTGAATATAATGGGATTTATTCAAAGTGAGAGTGATCCTTGTATCTACAGAAGATGTGAAGGAGAAATGTTCAATATTGGAGTGTATGTGGATGACATTGTTCTTGCAGCTAAAAAGGAGGAGCAATTGAAGAATGTTAAGCAAGCACTGGCCAAGGGTTTCGATATCAAGGACATGGGAAAGCTTCACTATTTCCTTGGGTTGAAAGTAGTTCAGAATGATGAAGCAAATGAAGTCTGGATTGGTCAGCCTGTCTACACTCAAAATCTTCTTAAAAAATTTGGCATGGAGGATGCTAAGTCAGTGAAGACTCCTGTTGACACTTGTACCAAATTGGTAAAGGGCACAGAAGATGAAGAGAAATTTGACCAAAAAATGTATCAGTCAGCTGTTGGAAGCCTCATGTATTTATCTGTTGGAACTAGACCAGATATTACATATGCCGTGAACAATGTTGCCAAGTTTTCATCACGACCAAATACTCAGCATTGGATCGGAGTGAAGAGAATTATGAGATATCTGAAAGGCACTACAAAATTTGGTCTGCTTTACAGCAAGGAAACGTCAAGCAAATGTGTTGGATACTCTGACTCAGATTGGGGAGGAGATTTGGATGACAGAAAATCTACATCTGGCTATTTTTTCCAGATTGGCAGTTGTCCAGTGAGCTGGAGAAGCAAAAAACAATCATGTGTTGCACTGTCAACAGCAGAGGCGGCTATACAGATAGCAAAAAATCCTCAATTCCATGGACGTACAAAACACATCGAAATTAAATAACATTTCATCCGAGAACTTGTTCGTAATGGAGTAGTTCAGCTGAGATATTGCCCAACAGAGGAAATGATCGCAGACATGTTGACAAAAGGTCTTGGTCATGATCAACTTGTCAAGTTACAGTTTTTGGCTGGAGTTAGAGTCATGCCCAGTTGCAAGTGAGGAGGAGTGTTGGAAATAAACACTTACAACTATACATTGTCATGTATTTAACCTAAAGCATTATGTATGTGCATATTGCCACAAGCTATATCACTAGATGCTTTGTTTTGTGGTTGTCACCTAGTTGTATCATTGAGTTTATCATATTCAGTTTATTGTGCTAGTCAGTTTTTTCAATACATTGTTGTTGTTTTTTCGTTGTTTTTGTATGAAGGGCTATCTCAGAAATTGCATTGAGTCGAGTTCTAAAATTTCACATATGCTCTTTATACATGAACAGGCTTCAGCATAATTTCTTAAGTCAAACCAGAAAGGTCATCGGGAAAATTTGGTTGAGTTCACATGGAATGACCCGGAGACATAAAGGGTCCAGTTAGTCAAGCAGGGAGGTAAAGGGTCTTTTCCTGTCAAGAGGTATAGGGTCCACTCCGTGGTGCTATGTAGGGAGGGTTTCATGTTGACAGGTAAAGGGTCCACTCCGTGGTGCTATGTAGGGAGGGTTTCATGTTGAGAGGTGAAGGGTCCACTCCTTGGTGCTATGTAGGGAGGGTTTCATGTTGAAAGGTAAAGGGTCCATTCCGTGGTGTTATGTAGGGAGGGTTTCATGTTGAGAGGTAAAGGATCCACTCCGTGGTGCTATGTAGGTAGGGTTTCATGTTGAGAGGAAAGTGTCCGTAGGGAGGTAAACGGTCCACTCGTGAAGTAGAGAGGTAAAGGGTCAGTCAGGCAACTAGATGTTAGTGTGAAGTGAGGAAGTTAAAAGATACTCATTAATATCTGCTATTGTTTGTATTTGTATCAAAACAAAGGATTTGTTATTAATATGTGGAGCGTGAAGAAAGATATGTTTGGCTTGTTAATGTATGAAATTATTGCCTGGATATACTTTGATACTAGCTTTTGTGTGTCTAACACCTTACTTTATATTTACAATCACATTATTTGGAACTTTGATGTACAATAATAAACTAATTTTGCATTCCTATTTCTGAATAATGTACAGTAGAACCTCTCTTAACTCGGCGCCTTGGGACAATGGGGTACCTGTAACTCTGAAAGTGCCAGTATCTCTGAAACAATGTCTTTTTAAGTAACTTACATACATCTGGAACGGTCACGAAAACATCAATTCACCCACTCATTTAATTATTTTGTCCCGATTTAGGTGCCCGGATAATGGAGGTGCTCGTATCTAAGGTGTCGGATAAGAGAGGTTCTACAGTAGTAACATTTTTTTCACATTCGTATAATTTATGTTAGAGTTGAAATTGGTGAGGGTTTGCTGCATCTTGCTATATTTGTATAGAATAGATTAGTTTACTGAAGGTTGTTTTTGTTAAATATAGGTTTCAATATCCGATGTGGCATTGTTCCGGCTCAAGTCTTGATGTCAACGAGTCTCTCAAGAAAGAGATATGATGTCCCCATTGTACTTTAAATTCAATGCGACGCGAGAGCCCCCGACGAGGCCAGCGTAGCCAGAAGACTTTCGCGACCCGCCGGGACCCTGCGCCGGCTCCCTGAGCCCAACGAGGCACCGCTTCAGCTGCATTCGTTTCCCTCCTAACGGTTTTGCGGTCTTTTTGACTCTCTTTTCAAAGTACTTTTCACCTTTCCCTCACGGTACTTGTTCGCTATCGGTCTCGTGCCGGTATTTAGCTTTAGATGGAGTCTACCACCCACTTTGGGCTGCATTCCCAAACAACCCGACTCTCCGAAGGCAGTGGCAGCCCGGGCCGGCGGCGTCGCTAACGGGACTCTCACTCTCTCTGACGCGCCTTTCCAGGTGGACTTCAATGGCGCCAACCCGGGACAACGGCTGCCTCTCCAGGCCACAATTCAACGACGCCCGGCGTCGGGGATTTCAGGCTCGAGCTGTTCCCACTTCGCTCGCCGTTACTGAGGGAATCCTGGTTAGTTTCTTTTCCTCCGCTTATTGATATGCTTAAATTCCGCGGGTGATCTCGCCCGATCCGAGGTTCGAAAGAAAAAGAGAAGGAGGGAGAGAAGGAACGAGTTTCTCCGCCCCGAGCGCTTCTCCTCTCGCCATCTCGAAAGCTCCGCCCCTCCAAAATCTTCCTGCACCGCGCGAAACGGACCGGGCATGACGAGAGAGACCAGGCGAACCCAGGCGAACCCGCGTGGCGCTCGCACGACGTCAAAGCTTTTTCCACAGACGGGCGAAGGATGACGGGAGCGCCATTTGCGTTCAAAGACTCGATGATTCACTGAATTCTGCAATTCACACTAGGTATCGCATCTTGCTGCATTCTTTATCGATGCACGAGCCGAGGGGTTCACCATTAGAAGTTGTATTTCTTTCGATCAACGCAACCAAAACTCGACGCAAAACGAACAGATGGATAATGGGTGAGAGCGCGACAGCTCCCACGCCTTAGACCCAGCTCTCTTTCTCGGAAGAGAAAGGGCCGCCGGGAACCCCAACAGATGCTCTCGAACCCAGGACTGTGCACGCGGGTCTCGACAGAAAACCAAAGACTCTAATGATCCTTCCGCAGGTTTACCTACGAAAATCTTGTTACGACTTTTACTATGTCGGCCCATATGCGGCCCTACCCACAGAATTCGCAACAGCAGTCATTAGGCCATTGCCGGACGGCGGCTGGTTTGCCACAGCGCATGCGCAGAGTGTCTGTAAGTGCTTTATGCACAAAATAATTTTCATTGGATAACAACAGTGAACAATCGTACATGGTGAGATATTGCAACTACAAAGGGAAAATGGTAAGCAGAATTGTACAAAGTCCGTACCTGTCAAGGTTGGATAGCGCCGCCCCCAGAATCATCATCCTACGCTCAGCCTCCTCGAAGAGTGCTTGAGGAAAACTAATGCACCCTCAATTCTGCTATCAGCTGCTCTTCCCAAATAAAGGGCTGCCCCCATTACCTCTAATTCCCACACGATGGTCAGGGCTGCGAGCCCTCTGCCGCCCATGTCTCTGTGCAGATAGACCCTAGACTCGAGGCCGCAGGGTTATGGGCCTGGTTGGCAGACAGGATTGCCCACCCTGGTTCGCACGTCCAACTCGATAAGGTCCCTGCGGTGGTACCACTCGATTAATGGCATGTAGAAGCAGACTACTCCAACTGCCCATCCATTGTGGGCTGCCACCTTCTCACTGGTGCTCAGTAGTGAGGACCAAACCAGAGCCACCGTCTTTTAGTATTCCTGCCTCACTCTGGCTCTTGTGAGGCCACTGTGCACCCGCAATACTTGCTCAACCCCCAGGTACCTGTACGGGGTGCTCGAGTAAATCGCCCTGATGATTCCCGCGCTCACCACCACTCCACTGGAGTCGCACCTCAACCTTTGTTAGGTGGGCCATTGCGCACTTCCTCACCCCCAGCGTGATACCCACAGCTGAAGTCACTCGCTTCACATCCGCCAGCGTGCTGGCCAAGTCCTCCTGCTTGGACTCGTAAACCTTGAGGTCGTCCATGAACATCACATGGGTAATGAGGGAAGCGTGAGCTGAAACCCACCTTCTTCCGCAACAGGCCAGAGAGCGGGGAAACCACCAGGGAGAACAGGAGCAGGGACAGCGAATCCCCTTGGTACAGGCCCCTCCTGAATCTCACAAGATGACGGATTGTTCCTGAGCCTTCGCACCGAATCTCCAGGTTCGTTACCCACTTGCCCATCACCTTGGCCAGTCCGCGTCTAACGATCTCCGGGGCCTGAAACATCTCAAGGCACACAGTGCTCCACGTGTGGGGAACAACATTGAAGGCCATGCGGAAATCAATCCATGCTACCGACAGGTCCTGCTCATACAACTTCGCCTCTTTGGCCAGCGTCATATCCACCACCAGGGCATCCAGGCATCCTCTTCTACCCTGGACTGCTGCCCTCTGCTCCTCCGGGAGCAGGGTGCCAACTGCTCTGTGCAGAATGACGGTCAGTGCCCCGGTCATCGCCTTGCAACCACCGTTTAGGCAAGTTATAGGTCTGAATTGGCCCCGCTCTGCTGCCACCTCCACCTTCGGGATCAGGACGGTCCGGCCTCTTACGAACAAGTAGGGGAAGAAGGGAGCCAGTCCATCTGGCCCAGGTGCCTTACATGGCGCCTGTTTCAACACTGCCAGCCTCCATGCAGCGTCCCAAGGTATCTCATCCACTTCAGTATCCTCCAGCGCCACTGCGACAGCCTCGCCATATTCCACAATTTCGTCATCCTAGGGATCGGCTTTACATTCTGTTTCCCAGATGTCCTCCCAGAAGGCGGCGAAGGTGTTCACATCAACTGGGCCACCTATCCCTAAGCTGGCCTGCTCTTCTGAAAGTGCCATCAGACCCACCCCAGCAACACTATGCCTCAGCCTGACGAGCAATTCAAAGTGGTACTCGCCTATCGTTCTCGTAAGGAAACCAGACGGGTACATTACAGTCTGTGTGGACTCTGGAAATTAAATGAAAATACCCCAATTAACAGATACTAACTGTCTACGCTGGAAAAACTAGTGGAAAGAGTGGGTAATTAAAGTGTTCTGTCCACTCTTGATCTGCTTTCTGCCTTGAGGAGCTGGCACTTCCTCACACGAACCCTGCCTTCCCACTTGTAGATCTCTGCACGCAACCTGCAGTCCGTCAATCGATTCATGCCTAGGTCCTTGGCCAGCCTCCTACTCCTGACCAGTTGTCCACAGGTGCGACGGCCTTTGGTCCGGGCACTTCTAAGTTCCTCCTTAAGTCTACTGAGTGACCTTTCATGGAGGACTGCCTGCCCTCCGCAGGTTCTTTACTTTTTGCTGCTGGACTGCCAGAAGCGATCCTGCCTGCTTCTCAGGGTGATCAGCTACTGGGGGTCTGTCAGTAAGGGACCATTCAATGCCGTCCTCAACGTCGTATGACGTAGCGGGTTCACACTCCCCCGCTTCTACTGCTGCACAGTGCCTGGCTGTCTTCACAGCAAGCACTGCACTGCAGTACATCAGGCAGTTCAAGCGCCATAGTCTGGCTGCCGGCTTGGCCAGCTGGGGTCCCCTTTCCCACATGTCCACCAACATGTCATTAATCTCCGCCAGCAGGCCGGAATCCACAGCTCTACCACGCAGGCTGGGTCTGGAGTCTAGGCCATCCCACCCTAAATCATGCAAGGCCTTGTAGAATGCCTTCAGCTTGGGCCTCCAGGAATCCATAGGGACCACTCAGGTCCAGCTCGGTGGGTGCATCCGGCACCTCCAGTGTCGGTCCCCCAACAGGCCCCTACAAACGAACAAACAATAGTATATCAAGTAGTACACCCCAGTGGGGACTCACCTCCTGAGGCTGCGCTTGCCTAGCTTTGATACGCTGCAATTGCCTCAACAGGGCTGCAGCTCTCGAGGGCCGTTGTGGGTAGGCCAGGGACCATCACCTCTCCAGCTCGTACATTATTTGCTTCCCCCTAAGGGGAAGATCCCAGACCTCCTCCGCAATGCGCTCTAGCAGTGCGCAGTTAGCTGCGGTCCAGTGCACACAGGATCGAACATAGCCTCCAGCACGCCTCCTTGGCTCCACCATCATTCAGTCTGCACAGAAACAAATATATTTGACATAGTGGAGTTTGGGGTAGCTACTACCCAACCTCCTCAGACTATCACACCCCCCTCTGTTGACCCAAATCGCATGCTATTAAAGTGCATGGGGGAAAGCACAAGGTGCCCCAAACCCCGCCCACATTTGTGAGACCACACCCACTGACGGACAGAATGTACATAATACCACCACCGCAGGCAGGGCGGAACTCACTCAGAAGGAGTGAGACAGGCCAAAGAAGGCCACTGGCTGTTTAGCCCTGAACATCGGGGTACCGGGCCCCACCACACCAGGTTTACACTTGGGGGCCCGACTCTATCAACACACCCATAGGGCCATCCAACTGGCTGGGCCAATCTTCAGAGCTCCAGAGTCTACTTTGAGGCAAGCCAGTGCTTCCCCAAGACTTCCACGACTTTTACTATGTCGACCTATCAGCGGTCCTACCCACAGTATTCGCATCAACCATAATGGCTGATACCGGACGGCTGCTGGTTTATGCTGGAGCACACGCCAACGTGGATTGGTATATTTTACAAATTCAACAGTATTCTACAAAGTGCAATTTAACAATGTGCCATGATAGTGATTAGGATTACAATAATGATGTGTAGAGGTTAGAACAGTTAGCGGTACCCGAGCCAGGATTTACAGACACCCAGGTGTCAGAGCAGCACGTGCTTTGCCAGCAGGTCTGCTGAGGCACAGACCACTTCCCTCTTCAGGTACGTTACAATTCTTTCCGTTACATTGGGCCAGAACAGATCCGAGCTGTCCAGGTAGGACCTCAAGCGGTCAATTGTTCCCAGATCCCCGACTACCACCAGCACATACCTCGCCCTCCATCTTTTCTCCTGCTTGGCCAGATCCGCTGCTAGGGGCTGGTATTTGCGGCGCTTCTCCATCTCTCTTTCCTCCAGACAACTCTCATACGCAGCCGCTACTTCCATTATTGCGATCGTATTGTTCCTGTATTTGCGTATGAGGTTGTCTGGTCGCCTCTCCGTTATGGAACTCATCGTTGGACAAAGCTGGTACATCGCAATCTCCGTCTCTCCCACAGGGCCAAAGTTACCTGCAACCGCTCTGCTATACAGGTTCCTGTATTCCGGTGGAGCCGGGATCCCTTCTGCCAGGAAGATCTCTCTCACCAGCATGTACAACAAGCGGTCATGCCTCCACTTCATTTTTCTCCAAAAAAACACGGCTTTATAGGCTTGATTCCAGTTTATTCTGAAACTACAGCATAAAGAAAAACCTTACTTTATACTTAAGCTCAAAAGTGTGAGAAAATTCCTGCGAAAACGCTTGTTTTTCAAGAAACAAAAAGTTGATTCGACCGGTTACTATGGCATTGTAGACCCTTTACCAGATTTAAATTTAATACTTCGCCTTTTTTCCGGCAAAGTGCGTCTTGTTAGTCGTCAAGAGCCACCTGTAGTCATTACTAAGAGAGCTATCACTACTTCTGAAAAGCGTATGTAAGCACATAAAGTATTAATGCTAAGGAAGCTACTACTACACCAGGGATGCTGAGGTAAGTACGTAATCCCATATTTGTTAGTTAAATATGCAAAAATAACTCTGGCCTTTCTTTTTTATAGCAAAGTGTTTGTTGTCAACAGTGACTGGTAAATTCAAATAGTCAGAATGACTCAAATTTGGTACTACAAAAGTTACCACTGCTCAAGAAAATGAGGTAAGAAAGTAATTTTGTATTTGTGTGCTAAAATTGATTGTCTTTTGTTTATGTAGGTAAAGAATTTAAGGTAATTCAGATGGTCAAAGTAACTTCAATTTGATACTACAGAAGTTATCAATACTCAAGAATGAGGTAAGTAGTAATTCCAGATTTGTTGGCTCAAATTACAAATAATAACACTGGTTTATTTTTTATCGTAGCTGAGAGCTTGTTCAAGAGTTACTGGGATTAAGATTATCAGAATGGCAGATGCTTGATACTACAAATGTAACCATTAATCAGGTAAGAGAGTGATTTTGTATTTGTTTGCTGAAATAAAAGGTCATAACTGCTATTATAGTGTATGCATGAACTAAGCTAAAACATAGTAACAATACTTAATTTTATGTTACCTAACTATCAGGCTCGCTCGTTTGTTCCGAGTTCAGCTCCTCACATAAGTAGGTGCTTACATAGCATGTCTGCTGACGCACACACAACTTCTCTCGGGAGCAGGGCAATGATCGTTTCTATCGTGTCGGGCCAGAACAGGTCGGCATCCTCCAGGTGGGCCATTAGTCTGCCCACTGTCCCCAGGTCGCCCATCACCACCGGAACACAGCGAACCCTCCAACCAGTTTCCTGCCCAGCCAGGTCTGCCGTCAGAATCTGGTACTTCGCCCTCTTATCCGCCTCCCTGGTCTCCAGGCAGCTTTCGTATGCTGCAGCCACCTCCATGATGGTCACTCTGCCCAACCTGAAGTTCCGGATCAGGACATCCGGCCTTCTTTCAGTGATCGTTCCCTTGGTCGGACAGAGCTGGTCCACCGCTACTTCAAACTCGCCCGCAGGTCCGTACTTTCCTGGCACCGCTCTTCCATGCAACTCTCTGTACGCGTTCGTAATGGGGATCTCCTTTGCAGTGAAAATGGACCTGACTAGCACATACAGAAGCCGATCATGTCTCCACTTCATGAAGGTCCATTCATGTGCCGCACAGGCCGAGAGGATGTGTCCAATGGTCTCCGGAGCTCCATGGTAGACTCGGCACCTGTCGTCCTTGCGTCTACCCAGGAACACCTAGACATAGATATATGATCAACCATAAGTCAATGGACTCTCTGCTAACAGGGTCAGAACAAATACTACACCCTCTATCTCACCCAGGCCCCTTCCCCCTGCCAAGCCCACAACAGCCCATGGGTCACACACCTCATGGTATACAAGTCACTCACCTCTCTTCTTCTGGTTAGGGTCACTCTATCTTGTGCTGCAACTATGTCTCCCTCCACCTTCTGGGGGACCTTCCCATCCGTCAGCAATCTGACTGACATCTTCTTGTTCACGGCCTGTCTGTACAACTGCCGGAGGTAGACCCCATGGATGGTTTTTGCCTTGATTTCCCGTACTAAGTATGCTTGCTGTGCCTTCCTCAATTCCGTCAGAGTCTCTTTAGCGACCTTCGCAGGTGCTCTGTTATCCTCAGCTCTGTCAGCGTCCCTGAGCAGGCCACATCGCATTCCGTACCTGTAAAGGATGAATAGCACCGCCCCCAGAATCATCATCCTAAGCTCAGCCTCCTCGAAGTGCTTGAGGAAAGCTAATGCACCCTCGATTCTGCTATCCGCTGCTCTTACCAGGTAAAGGGCTACCTCCATTACCTCTACTTCCCACACAAAGGTCAGGGCTGTGAGCACTCTGTCACCCATGTCCCTGTGCAGATGGACCCTAGCACTCGAGGCCGCAGGGTTATGGGCCTGGTTGGCAGACAGGATTGCCCTGGTCCACATCCAACTCGATAAGGTCCCTGCGGTACCACTCAATCAATGGCATGTAGAAGCGGATTACTGTAACTGCCCATCCATTGTGGGCTGCCACCTTCTCCCTGGTGCTCAGTGGTGAGGACCAAACCAGTACTACCCCCTTTAAGTATTCCTGCCTCACCCTGGCTCTTGTGAGGCCACTGTGCGCCCGGAACACTTGCTCAACCCCCAGGTACCTGTACGGGGTGCTCGAGTAAATCTCCCTGATGATTCCCGCGCTCACCACCACTCCACTGGTGTCGCACCTCAACCTTCCTTTCTTTAGGTGGGCGACTGCGCACTTCCTCACCCCCAGCGTCATACCCACAGCTGAAGCCACCTGCTCCACATCCGCCAGCGTGCTGGCCAAGTCCTCCTGCTTGGACTCGTATACTTTGAGGTCGTCCATAAGCATCACATGGGTAATGGGGGAAGCGTGAACTGAAACCCACCTTCTTCCGCAACAGGCCAGAGAACTTCTAAGTTCCCCTTTGAGTCTTCTGAGCAACCATTCATGGAGACCTGCCCGCCTCCGCAGGTTCTTTACCCTTTGCTGCTGGACTGCCAGTTGCGATCTTGCCTGGTTCTCAGGGTGCCCAGGTACTGGGGGTCTGTCAGTAAGGGACCATTCAATGCCGTCCTCAACGTCGTATGACGTAGTGGGTTCACTCTCTCACCCCCCCCCCCCCCCCCCCCCCGCTTCCGCTGCTGCACAGTGCCTGGCTGCCTTCACAGCAAGCACTGCACCGCTGTGCATCAGGCAGCTCAAGCGCCATAGTTTGGCTGCCGGCTTGGCCAGTTGGGGCCCGCTGTCCCACACGTCCACCAACATGTCACCAATCTCCGCCAGCAGGCCGGAATCCACAGCTCTACCACGCAGGCTGGGTCTGGATCTGGAGTAGAGGCCATCCCACCCTGAATCAAGCAAGGCCTGGTAGAATGCCTCCAGCTTGGGCCTCCAGGCGTCCAGGAATCCATAGGGGCCACTCAGGTCCGGCTCGGTGGGTGCATCTGGCGCCTCCAGTGTCGGGCCCCCAGCAGGTCCCTGCAAACGAACATACAATAGTATACCAAATAGTACACCCCAGTGGGGACTCACCTCCTGAGGCTGCGCTTGCCTAGCTTTGATATGCTTCAATTGCCTCAACAGGGCTGCAGCTCTCGAGGGCCATTGTGGGTAGGCCAGGGACCATCTCCACTCCAGCTCATGCGTTGCTTCCCCGTAAGGGGAAGATCCCAGACCTCCTCCACAATACGCTCCAGCAGTGCGCAGTTGGCTGGGGTCCAGTGCACACAGGATCGAACATAGCTTCCAGCATGCCTCCTTGGCTCCACCATCATTCAGTCTGCATACAAACATATATTTGACATAGTGGAGTTTGGGGTAGCTAGTACCCACCCTCCCCAGACTATCACACTCCCCCTCTGTTGACCCAAAACGCATGCAATTAAAGTGCATGGGAGAAAGCGCAAGGTGCCCCAACCCCCGCCCACATTTGTGAGACCACACCCACCGACGAACAGAATGTACATAATACCACCACCGCAGGCAGGGAGGAACTCACTCAGAAGGAGTGAGACAGGCCAAAGAAGGACACTGGCTGTTTAGCCCTGAACACCGGGGTACCGGGCCCCACCACACCAGATCGCAGACCGATGGTATCACCCAAAATAGCCACACTTTCCAATGCAGCAGAATCCTGCCCCGGCATTCAGGTTTACACTTGGGGGCCCGACTCTATCAACACACCCATAGGGCCATCAAACTGTGCTGGCTAGGCCAATCTTCAGAGCTCCAGGGCACTCCTAAGTCTACATTGAGGCAAGCCAGTGCTTCCCCAAGACAACTTTTACAATCAATGGGTCTCACGACACCTAGATCGGACGGTGTTTGGAACATATGGTCGGTTCGTTCTTCCAGCCTTCTTGGTGTCCACCACGTAAGTTTCAACATGAGCCTACCTCTGCCACCTTCTTCCCCCAAGTGGGGCCCCCAAGGAAGAACTCTGCCTGCGCCGTAAGATCGGTTGGGTCAGGCAGAGCTACGCCCTAGGGAAACCCTGTGTCCTTCACCGCCTATGTGCCACTCCCAACTCTGACGCTACAATGACACATAGGATCATCCGAATCACTGACACCTCTTGGACAAACCTCAGGGCCCTTAGGCTTAAGCCAGGCAGACTCGCCTGTTGGGAAACTTATGCGCCAGCCCAGGCGCCCACACCACAAACTAGGAATATCCGTCCGCACCTCCACCACCCGAAACTGCCGCTCACCTTCACGTAGCTTACCACCCATCCAACTGGGGTCACTAAATGACCGTTCCCGGAGGGTCACTCCTGGTGCAAGGCGGCCAAGGCAAGCCAGACACCTCTAGCCCGGGCTGGCTGGGTGTGCCGTCGGGACCTCTTTCGAGGTTGACCGGAAACATCTCTCTGTACACACCGCCCGTCACTACTACCGATTAAATGGCTTATTGAAGTCTCCAGATTCGCGCCACCGTGAGCGGCAACGCTCGTGGCGGATGTGGAGAAGCTGATTGAACTGTGTCAATTAAAGAAAGTAACGGGTTGCGCGTTAACGGTGGCTTCTCTCTGGACAACGGCTGCCTCACCAGGCCACAATTCTCCGACGCCAAGCGTCGGGGATTTCAGGCTCAAGCTGTTCCCACTTCGCTCGCCGTTACTGAGGGAATCCTGGTTAGTTTCTTTTCCTCCGCTTATTGATATGCTTAAATTCAGCGGGTGATCTCACCCGATCCGAGGTTTGAAAAAAAATAAGAGAAGGAGGGAGAGAAGGAACGAGTTCCTCCACCCCGAGCTATTCTCCTCTCGCCATCTCGACAGCTCCGCCCCTCCAAAAGCTTCCCGCGCCGCGCGAAACGGACCGGGTGCGACAAAAAAGACCAAGCGAAGCCGCGTGGCGATCGCGCGACGGCAAAGCTTTTTCCATGGGCGAGCGAAGACTGCCGAACTTTCGCTTCAAGGGACGCCCCTCTCGGGACGATGACCTCAGCGCGGTCCACGCCTGCGCTTCGAAGAGACGTGGGAGAGTTCCAAGAATAAAAAGAACGCTCGGACGGACGTGTGCCCGGGGATGCCGGGAGCGCCATTTGCATTCAGAGACTCAATGATCGCACTGAATTCTGCAATTCACACTGGGTATCGCAGCTTGATGCGTTCTTCATCGATGCACGAGCCAAGGGGTCCACCGTTAGAAGTTGTATTTCTTTCGATCAACGCAACCACTCGACGCAAAAAGGTGCGGGAGCGCGAAGCGGGGCACGAGGGAGGCTCAAGAGTTCCCTCGCCTTAGACCCAGCTTTCTTTTCTCGGAAAAGAAAGGGCCGCCCGGGAACCCCGACAGACACTCTCGAACCCAGGACTGTGCACGTGGGTCTCGGCAGAAAACCAAAGACTCTAATGATCCTTCCACAGGTTCACATACGGAAACCTTGTTACGACTTTTACTATGTCGACCTATCAGCGGTCCTACCCACAGTATTCGCATCAACGTTACCGGACGATTGCTGGTATATGCTGGAGTGCACGCCGACGAGGATTGGTATGATTTACAGATTTAACAATATACTACAAAGTGCCATCTATAAAGAGAATTGTGCTATGATAGTGATGTGGAATACAAACAGATGTGCAAAAGCTACGGCAGTTAGCTGTTCCCAGGCCAGGATTGGCAGACACCCAGGCGTCAAAGCAGCAGGTGTTTTGCCAGCAGGTCCACTGAGGCACAGACCACTTCCCTCTGCAGGTACGTTACAATTCTTTCCGTTACGTTTGGCCAGAACAGGTCCGAGCCGTCCAGATATGACCTCAAGCGGCCAATTGTTCCCAGGTCCCCGACTACCACCGGCACACACCTCGCCCTCCACCCATTCTCCTGCTTGGCCAGATCTGCCGCTAGGGGCTGGTACTTTCGTCGCTTCTCCATTTCTCTTTCCTCCAGACAACTCTCATACGCAGCTGCTACTTCAAGTATCGTGATCGTCTTGTTCTTGTATCTGCGTATGAGGATGTCTGGTCGCCTCTCCGTAATGGCACTCATAGTTGGGCTGAGCTGGTCCACTGCGATCTCCGTCACTCCCACCGGGCCAAAGTTACCCGCGACTGCTCTGCCGTATAGGTTCCTGTATTCCGGTGGGAGCGGAATCCCTTCTGCCAGGAAGATCTCTCTCACTAGCACATATAGCAAGCGGTCATGCCTCCGCTTCATTAGCGTCCATTCGTGAAATCGGCAGGAGGACAAGATGTGCCCTATGGTTTCTGGCGCATCGTGACACGCCCTACACTTGTCGTCGTCTCGTCTGTTCAGGAACATCTGGACAACACGACACAACATAATGTGTGATATGCGAAGCTCTACATTACCCATTTACCTGACTAGGTTGTTAACCCTATCATGCCAACCCAGCCATTTGTTCCCGTTATGTCGCGTCTCTTTACCTGCATGCCCTCATTAAGCTGTCAATCCCATCCTGCCAACCCGCACACATCCTATCCTCACATGCACACATGCACATTTTCCCCTAGGTTGTTAATTACTTCATGCCAACCCATTACTTAATATTATCTTTGTACACCCCCACTCAGGTTGTTAATCATATCATGCCAACCTTACCCCTCGAGAACATATTACATTTTTGCGACTTGTTACATTTCGTGCCAATCCCACCAAGATGTTAATCTAATCATGCCTTCTTGGCTGTTCGACCTGCTGCCTGCCACCGGATGTTAACTTACTTCTCTCCTTCTAGTGAGTGTTACGCCATCCTGAGCCGCCATAATGTCACCTTCTACCTTCTGGGGTACCTTGCCATCCACCAGCCATTTTACCGACAACCCTTTGTCCACTGAGGGCTTATCCAGCTCCCTCATGTACACGCCATGGATCTTCTTCGCATAGACCTCCTCCAGTAAACCCGCCTGCTGGGTCCTCTTGAGCTGACCGGTCAATTCTTTTGCCACCTTCACCGGGGGTCTGTCGTCCTCAGCCCCAGTCTCGGTCTCCACCACGCCCAACATGCTGCAGAAGAAACGGTAGCGTTCAAGGATCTGCTTAGCCAAACCCAGAATGGTCTGCTTCCTCTCCTTTCTCTCGTTGTCCTCCATGAACGCTACCGCCCCCTCGACCCGCTGGTCCGCAACTCGCTTCAGGTAGAGCGCCGAGCTGAGTACCTCCACCTCCCAGACGAAGGTCAGCGCATCCAGCCCCCTGCCGCCCCTGCTCCGGTATAAGTGTACACGGACGCAGGAAGCGGCCGGGTTGTGCGCTCCACACTTCACAAGGGCTTTCCTAGTTTACACATCCAAAGCACGGAGGTCCCGCCTATACCACTCCAGGAGTGGCATGTAATAGCGGACCACCGCTACAGCCCAGTTGTTGTGTGCCGCTGCCTTTTCATGGACCCCGCACTTTCGAATGCCAAGTCTCATCCCCACTGCTTCAGCCACTCTCTCGACTTCCGTAAGAGTGGCCTCGAGGTCTTCTGGCCCACGTGTGTATATTTTCAGATCGTCCATAAATAGAGTGTGGGTAACCGGGTTGGGGTGGTAGTTGGACACAAACCCACCCCATCTGCGCAACATGTGCGAGAGGGGGGCGATTGCCTGGGTGAAGAGGAGCGGGGACAGCGAGTCTCCTTGATAGAGCCCTCGCCTAAACCTCACCAGCCGTGACTCCACACCTGCCTCGGCATTTCTAATCTCCAAGTTCGTGGTCCACTTGGACATGGCCTTTCCGACACCTCTAACCACTATACTAGGCGCTTGTACCGTCTCGAGGCAGCGGGCTATCCAGGAGTGGGGCACTCTATCAAATGCCTTCTCGAAGTCTACCCAGGACACAGATAGGTTCTTCCCAGACACCTGGGCCACCTTGGCTAACGCCCAGTCAATCACAAGGGCATCCAGGCAGTCCCTCCTGCCCACCACTCCTGCGTGTTGCTCCTCTGGGATCACAAAACCCACCGCTCGAGTCAGTATAATAATACAAAGCGCCCCCGTCATCAGCTTGTATGCGCTGTTGAGGCAGGTGATCGGCCTGAAGTCCGTCGGCTCTGAGGCTTCATTCCTCTTCGGGATGAGGACCATCCTACCCCTGACGAACCAGTGGGGGAAGCCGTCCCTTCCCTCAATCATGGCCTCCACCTGGGACATCATCTGTTCCACCAACCCACCAAATCGCTTAAGCCAGTACGCCGCTATTCCGTCCTGGCCCGCGGCCTTCCAGGGGGACTGCTTATCTGCCGCCAGTAGCCAGGCTGCACTCCACGGCACTTCGTCTGTCGCTGACCCGATCACTTGGCATGCAACATCCTTCTCCCAGTCAGTCAAGTAGGTGTTCTGGGGGTCAGCATCACCTTCTACCCCCCAGATGCCATCCCAGAAGGCCCCTCCGGGCCAAAGTTACCCGCGACTGCTCTGCCGTATAGGTTCCTGTATTCCGGTGGGAGCGGAATCCCTTCTGCCAGGAAGATCTATCTCACTAGCACATATAGCAAGCGGTCATGCCTCCGCTTCATTAGCGTCCATTCGTGAAATCGGCAGGAGGACAAGATGTGCCCTATGGTTTCTGGCGCATCGTGCCATCCCAGAAGGCCCCCACTGCATTTACATCCACTTGGCGTGTACAGTTTTCGGTGTGTTCACCACCAGCTAGTGCCCTCGAGCCCTGCGTGGCCGCCCTCTAGCCCTGCGTGGCCACCCTCTGCCTGGTTCGAAGCCGCCTGGTCATCTCGCTGGCGCGGGCCAGCTGGCACCGTGTGGCCATCGCTCTGTTTTCCCATTTGTATAGTTGGGCTCTAATGGCGGGCCCTGACAGGCATCGCAACTTGAGGTCCTTTGCCAGTTTCCTCATCTTGATGGTAGCACGGACTGACCTGACCCTTCTCTGTTTAACCGTCTCAAGAGCACCCCTTAACCTAACAACCATCCGGTCATGTAGGCCAGCTTACTTCCTAAGTCTACCAAGCGTTACTTCCCTCGCCTCCAGTGCAGAGGATCTTCTACCGCCGTCGGGATGTAGGTCACCTCTTGGCGCAAATGTCAGGTTCCACTCTTCCTCTTCTGACACATCTCTCACCAGGTCACTGTCGTCCTCAGAATCCGCCAGGTGGGTCACCAACGTTACCGCCATCACTGCCCCACTATAGAGCAGGCAGTTCAGGCGCCAGAGCTTGGCTGCAGGCTTGGCTGGTTGCTCGTCTCCCTCCCAGATATCCAACAGCATATCGTCAATACGGTCTAGCAGTACCCTGTCTGAGGAGCGCCCTCGCAGGCTAGGCTTGGTCCTAGTGCGGAGGCCATCCCACCCTGATGCAAGCTGGGCTCTATAGAGGGCCTCATTCGCCCAGGAACTCATAGGGCCTCTGCTCGTCACTGCTTATGGCCAGATTGCCCTCGACTGCTGGCTCACTTGCGGCTGGCTCTACTCCGACTGCCTCTACTACAGTTACTGGGCTCCCAGCAGGCCACTAAAAGTAAGCAAGTATCAAAAATGGGCACAATGGACATCATTCAGTGGACATTACCTCTTGAGCTTGCGCTCTCTTAGCCTGCAACTGCCTAAGCAAGGCTGTTGCTGTCGAGGGGAGTGTTGGATGTGCTGCCAGCCACCTATTCTCCAGTTCCCTCATTCTCTCCTTCCCTCTGATGGGAAGGTCCCACACCTCGCCAGCAATGCGCTCCAAGAGTGCACAATTGGCTGGGGTCCAACGCACACAGGATCTAGAATAGCCACCAGCACACCTCCTCGGCTCCACCATTGCTCAACCTGCTAAGATACAGGCATTATTGAATTGGTGAAGGTTGGAGTATGTCTTACTCACCTAATCCTGCCAAGTTCACTCACTCCTAACAACCCTCAGAAGCCCTGGACCACTGAGCACATGCTACCACGTGGGTATGCGCGAAACCACACACCCCGTATGCGAGACCACGCCCACCAACGGCAGTATGCTTAAATAAGTGACTACTACAGTAGGCAGGGTGGAAACTCACTCAGAAGTAGTGAACCCAGCTAGAAAAGGCCACTGGCTGTTTGGCCCTGGACACAGGAGTACCAGCCACTAGTATGCCGGATTGCATGCTACTGGAATCACCCTAGCAGCCCCCATCCAGCACGCCAGTGACCAGCCCCTGCTACCAGGTTTACACTTGGGGGCCCCGACTCAATCAACACACCCATAGGGTCTTCCAACTGGCTGGCTAGGCCAATTTTCCGAGCTCCAGGGCACTCCTGAGTCTACTTTGAGGCAAGCCAGTGCTTCCCCAAGACGACTTTTACTATCACGACCTTGTACAGGTCATCCCCGTGGTTTGTAGCTGGCACATTTGACACGCCATGCTACGGGAGGTCTGTTGCCGCTTAGCTGGGCCCTGGTCAGAGTTAGATTGAGATTTGTTATCGTTTAATTGCATAACAACGAGTACATATGAACACTACATGGCAAGAGACATTACATTACGAACAGTACAGCTAGTCCAACTTGACAGACGACCGCATCACAGCAGTAGGTGTTTGGTCAACAGGTCGAGCGACCCACACAGGACTTCTCTTGGGACCCGACCTTATCTCAGCAGCCATAGGGCCTTCCATCTTAGCCGGCCAAACTAAACTTCAGAGCTCCAGGATGCTCCAGGGTCTACTGTGAGGTAAGACAATGCCCCCCTCGGACGACTTTTACAATCAATGGGTCTTACGACACCTTAGATCGGACGGGTTCGGAACATTGGTCAATGGTTAGATTACCCAGCTTTCTTGATGTCCACCACGCAAGTTTCAGCACGAGCCTACCTCTGCCACCTTCTTCCCCCAAGTGGGGCCCCCTCGGGAACAACTCCGCATGCGCCGTAAAGCCGGTTGGGTCAGGCAGAGCCACGCCCTTGGGAAACCTTCCTCTAAACGACACAGTTCAATCAGCTTCTCTGTATCCGCCACGAGCGTTGCCGCTCACGGCGGCGCGAATCCGGAGACTTCACTAAGCCATTCAATCGGTAGTAGCGACGGGCGGTGTGTACAAAGGGCAGGGACGTAATCAACGCAAGCTGCTGACTTGCGCTTACTAGGAATTCCTCGTTCATGATCAAGAATTTCAAAAATCAATCCCCAGCACGACAAAGTTTCACAAGATTCCCCGCACCTTTCGGCGTAGGACATGCTCGCTGACTTCGTCAGTGTAGCGCGCGTGCCGCCCAAAACATCTAAGGGCATCACAGACCTGTTATTGCCTCAAACTTCCACTGGCTTCGGAGCCAGTTGTCCCTCTAAGAAGTCGGCCGCCATTCTGGAATGGCGGGACTAGTTAGCAGGTTAAGGTCTCGTTCGTTAACGGAATTAACCAGACAAATCACTCCACCAACTAAAAACGGCCATGCACCACCACCCACAGAATCAAGAAAGAGCTGGAATTACCACGGCTGGTCCGGAGCCGCCTGGTCATCTCACTGGCGCGGGCCAGCTGGCATCGTGTGGCTCTCGCCTGTTCTCCCACTTGTAGAGTTGGGCTCGAATGGCGGGCACTGACAGACGCCGAATCTTGAGGTCCTTAGCCAGCTTCCTTCTCTCAATGACAGCACAGACTGACCTGCCCCTTCTCTGTTTAGCCATCTTGAGAGCACCCTTTAACCTGACTACCATCCGATCATGCAGGCCAGACTTCCGCCTAAGTCTACCCAACGTAACTTCCCTTGCCTCCAGTGCGGAGGACCTTCGACCACAGTCGGGGTGCAGGCTACCTCTCGGCACGTCTGTCAGGCTCCATTCCTCCTCATCCGCCACATCTCTCGCCAGGTCACTGTCGTCCTCAGCCACCGCCAGGCGAGTCACCACCTTTACTGCCATCACTGCCCCACTATAGAGCAGGCAGTTCAGGCGCCAGAGTTTGGCTCAGGCTTGGCTGGTTGCTCTTCTCCCTCCCAAATCTCCATCATCATGTCGTCAATGAGGCTGAGCAGTTCTTTGTCAGAAGATCGTCCTCGCAGGTTAGGCCTGGTCCTGGAGCGAAGGCCATCCCACCCTGACGCAAGCTGGGCTCTATAGAGAGCCTCAAGCTTCGGCCTCCACTCGCTCAGGAACTCATAGGGCCCCTACTCGTCACAAGGCGTGGCCAGATTGCCCTCGACTGCTGGTTCACTTGCGGCTGACTCTACTCCAGCTGCCTCAACTACGGTTACTGGGCTCCCAGCAGGCCCCTAGAAGTAAGCAAGTATAAAATAGGAACAATGGACATCATCCTGTGGACATTACCTCTTGAGCTTGCACTCTCTTAGCCTTAAGGCGCTGCAACTGAAAAAAATAATAAAAAATAATAATTATAGGGTAGATTTTGCCATAGCCAATTGTTCAAATACCTTCCATCACATAATAACATATTACCTGACTAGCAGCTACTATCTCCAGAAGAGGATCCCTGACAAATAATTGTATGCATATCAATTAATTTAACTCAGGCATGGGGACAGTGAACAAAGAGAGAGAGTGTGTGTGCGTATATATGTGGAGGGAGGGGGTGCTTGATTGAGAAAGAAAGTTGAGCTGTTTATATATGTGACAGTGCCTAGGAAAAGGGACCATTTCCGTAAAAAAATGAAAAACGAGTTATTCATACCACTGTGTAGAGCACTTCTTATGGAGTATTTTGATACCAAGTTTATAGGCAGGCGCTGCTTGGTTCACTAAATATACGAGCGACAATCTGACCAACTTGAGCACAGTTATTACGAGAAAACTGCAATTAAAACTTCTTATTCAATTTCTCGCGGAGTTAACGTTCAATTCCGTAATCTAACCGGAAGTCCGCGTTACGGGTTACGTAAGACTGTTACTTATGCTTGGAAAATGGTGGCGATCAGCTGAACGGCAGTAAGTTATAGTTGGGGCCGCTTACTTCATGGGGGAGGCCTTACTCAGTTTAGACCCTACATTGTGTGACTGTTACTTATGCTTGGAAAATGGCGGCGATCAGCTGAACGGCAGTAAGTTATAGTTGGGGCCGCTTACTTCATGGGGGAGGCCTTACTCAGATTAGACCCTACATTGTGTGACTGTTACTTATGCTTGGAAAATGGTGGCGATCAGCTGAACGGCAGTAAGTTATAGTTGGGGCCGCTTACTTCATGGGGGAGGCCTTACTCAGTTTAGACCCTACATTGTGTAAGAGTACTAGACAGGTATGGCTTTAAATAGCACTAGATGCTTATAGACATAATTTTGCAGGCCGTTTTGTGCTTATTTTTTCTTTTCTTTTTTTCTTCTGTTTTCAACAGCCAGTGAGTCATGGTAACTATAATACAGTCACTCTTTTAGAAATGATCAATTAGCTTGGCTTGTTAGTTCACTGGCTAGCTAAGTTTAGGATTATATTTGTCTTGCAGCCAGCTTGCCTATTTTGGAACAAATGAACAATAGGAATCTCTCTAAATCAATGAACAAAAATGATGGACTCTCAAAATGTGTTGCCTTCTCTTGTTGCAGTGCATCACTGAAACCTTTGTCCAGTCAGAGACTTGCTGATTCTTCTAGTGTCTTCACAAAAATAGTCCCAGGAGTCTCCAGGTCTGCAGACTCCAACTACAAGACTCCATAAATAGCAACATCAACCTATATAGCTTGATTATTCACATTTATTATTACTATTCTGTTGCTGCTGTGGGGGACAAGTCTTGCCACACCCACACTGGACAACCGGTGCTCACTTGTTGAGGCGCGACCTAAAAACTAGACACCGCAACCGCTGGCGCGAGCTTGCAGTCTTGGGCTAGCCAGGCTAAAAGTACGCACTAACCGCCAGGGGCAACCGTGGTACAACAGAGGTGAACAACGTTTTATTACAACAAAGACACAACATAAATAGAACAGAACAAAGTGCTGGGTGGTATGGGTACAGGAAAAGGCATGAATATGATTAACTAGCTTGATGGAATGGAAATGGTAAAGGGATAGCGTAGGGAATGTACGTAATGGAAATGGATGGAAGAAATGGATAGATATGCACATGCGTGACAAATGTTCACTGTTCAGCAGTTGTCTGGGAATCTTGGGGAATCCCAGACATACTCCCGGGGGGGGGGAGAGAAAGGTCTTGTGCTTAGGATGGATGATGACAGGAACGAACGATGGATGGAAACGGAACGACTGACTACGGACGTAGACGGACGGACGATACACAATAGACGGGGACGATACTGATGAAACGGAACGACTGATGGAAAGTTCAAATAATTTTCAGTGCTCACTGAACATGCTCAGTCTGAGATGGATCTCGATCAACCGTATTGGAAGGGTCGACATCTTCGTCTGTGAGAGCTAGGATGAGCTTGACGACAGGTCGACGGTATGTCTTGCCTCTGCAAGTGATGTCTGCCACCCTGACGACTCCGTCATCGCCGGGATGAACTTTAGTGACTCGGGCTATGGGCCAGTCCCTGATCTTCATCGTCTCGTCTCTCACGAAGACAATGTCACCTGGTTTGAGTTGGAGACCAGGACGGAGCCACTTGCTGCGTTGGGCTATGGAGGAAAGGTAGGAGGCCGTCCACTGCTTCCACAGGTCGGCCTTGAGTCGACTGATGAGATTCCATCTTCTCAGATGGCTGGTTGGGCTGGTTGACGGAAGTTTTGCAGGAAGTGCCCGGAGGGGCCTCCCAATAAGGAAATGCCCAGCCGTGAGGAAGGATAACTCTTCAGCTTCGTCGGTGTGGATGGGTGCTAATGGCCTGGAATTTAGTATGGCCTCAGCATCGGTCAGAACTGAGTAGAGCTCGTCCCACCTGAGGTGGTGGCGGCGCGTGTTCTTGCGCAGATGGACCTTCATACTGCGCACAGCTGCCTCCCACAACCCCCCAAAGTGGGGCGAGCGTGGAGGGGTGTGTCTCCAGTCTATGGCATGTTTGTTGGAGAAGTCTGAGATGGCATCGGTGGTCTTCTTGCATCCGGTGAGGCGTTGGAGAGCCCGGATGTCCTCCCGGGCCCCCAGAAAGTTCGATCTATTGTCGGAATACACCACAGAGGGTGCACCCCGACGAGCAACAAACCTCCCGAGGGTGGCAAGGAACTCCTCAGTAGAGAGAGAGGAGGCAAGGTCGAAGTGTACGGCTCGGGTCGTCATACAGATGAACACCACGGCGTATGCCTTCAAGTAGGTTGGCTTCCTGGTGTGGCCAGTACGAAGGGTGAAGGGACCCGCGAAGTCTATGCCGACTTGGGAGAATGGAGGGGCCGGTGTAGTCCTGTAAGAGGGAAGTAAGCCCATGCTGTGTGCCAAGGGTCTAGCATAGGCCCGCTGACACACAACACAGGAGTGAGAAATGAGTTTGAGGAGGGAGCGGAGGGAGGGAATAAGAAAGGAGTGAGAGATAATAGAATGCATGGCAGAGACGCCAGCATGGGAATACACAATATGAAGGGATCGGAGGAGGAGTTTGGTGAGTCCAGACTTCTTGGGGAGAACAGTCAGGACCGTGGGAGTGGTAGGGCAGTCAGGATCACGGATTCTGGTGGATGCCAGGATGTGACCATGCTTGGAGATGGAGAGGCGGAAACGATACAGAGGGTGTGTCTTCGGAAGTGACTTGTCATCTCTGATCGTGATAAAGACGTCACAGAAGAACTCTGACTGGGCCAATCGGTAAAGGAGCGACTTGGCGCGGTCAACTTCGTCTGACGTCAGAGGGCCAGAAAGACGGACATCTGCGCTGGCCCTACAGTTGAACAGGAAACGGAGAATATAGCCACAAACACGAACTAACAGAAAAAAGGAGGAATATTTCTTCCAGAGGCTGTGAATAAAGTCTATGACGGAGGGAGACGGAGATGATGGAGAACGGATGGTAGCGACCAGTGCTGGAATTGAGGGTTTGGACCGTTTGGAGGTGGGCCATTGACTTGACGGCAAGGAGAGCCAGGGCGGACCCAACCACCAGAGTGCTGACATGGCTAGGTCCGGGGCACGGACTCCCCTGCTCGCCAAGTCAGCTGGGTTGGATGAAGTGGGAACGTGACGCCAAGTCACTGAAGGTAGCAGTTCCTGAATGCTGTGGATCCTGTTAGCCACGAACCGGTCCAGCTGTGGTGGGGACTTTGGTAGCCAGTACAGGACGATCTCACTGTCAGTCCAGGCATGGACCTGACAGAGAGGGACGTCCAACACGGAGGCGGTGTGGCTGAGGAGGCGTGCCAGGAGATGGGCTCCAAGCAGCTCAGACTTCGGAATGGTCACGGGACGGACGGGCAGTACTCGGGACTTGGCAGTGACAAGGGACACAGTGGAAGTTCCATCAGGAGATGTGGCTCTGAGGTAGATGGCGACCCCGTATGCGTATGACGACGCATCGCAGAAGCCATGGAGCTCCTCTGAGCAAACCCCCGAAGGAATGTTAAGTCTCCGGGGAATGGCATGGCCATTCACCGAGTGGAGGTCCTCCACCCAGGTGCTCCAAGAGGTGGCCATGTCCTCAGGAATGGGCTCGTCCCAGGGCAAGGACCGCTTCCATGACTCCTGGAAGAGGACGCGAGCTGGCAGAATGGCTGGGGAAAACAACCCCAGGACATCAAAGACCCCGGCCGTTGCGGAGGCAATTGACCGTTTGGTGACGTTAGTAGTGGGAGGAGGGATTTCCGGGATGGAGATGTGTAGGGAGTCGGAGTTCACGTCCCAGTGGACCCCGAGGGCTTTCGGAGAACGGCTGGGAGGTTGGAGTTGAACGGATGGGGCGGAGTCGTGTAGTTCAAAGGGGATGGTCTCGAGCAAGGAGACGGAGTTGCTGCGCCACTTGCGCAGAGTCATCTCAGCCTTGCTCAGAAGGTCTGAGATTTCCCGCTGTAGGGCGCCAGCAGCCTCTACGTTGACAGCACCTGCAAGAAAATCATCAACGTAAAAATTGTTAAGGATTGCAGATGAGGCTGATGGGTGGGAGGTGGAATGGAGATGTGCGAGGGTGTGAAGGACCTGAGTCGCCAGGAAGGGCGAACATTTAACCCCGAATGTCAAACGGTCCATCCGGCAGTCAGTTATCCGGCCATCCTGGTCCCTCATGAGGAATCTGTGGAAGTCCTTCTCCTCCGGATTCAGAAGAATTTCCCGGAACATCTTCGAGATGTCGGCCGACATCCCGATGGGAAACCTCCTGAAGCGGAGAAGAATGTCCTGAAGGGGCGGGTATAGGTTGGGTCCAGGTATGAGGGTGTCGTTTAGGGAGTGTCCAGAGCTTGACCGGGCTGAGGCATCAAAGACGGCCCGCACCTTGGTGGTAGTGGAGGCCTCCTTAAACACCCCATGCACCGGCAAGTAGAAGTGAGGAGTGGAGGGTTGGAGCTGATGATGTGGAATTCTGTGGGCGTGCCCGAGGTCAATGTACTCGCGTACAGCAGTCTGAAAGGCATCTAGCTTGCCCTTCGCGGAGAGTGACTTCTCATTCTGAAGAAGACGGCTGACTGCTTGACGTCTGGACTCGCCGAGCGGAGGTGGATCGTAAACTCTGGGCAGAGATACGGAGAATCTGCCGTTGGAAAGGCTGTAGGAATGTTCAAAGTCATCAAGTACTTTCTGGTCTTCAGGTGACCACTTGGGAGCCTCCGGCACCTGGTCCAGTTCCCACAGCTTGGAGAGGTCCTGCTGAAGGTCTGTCGGAGGTACAGTTGCAATCAGGGCCGGAGGTGGATCTGTGTGTAGCATGGGACCGGATAGGCAGAGTCCCAGCTGGGTTGGAACGGCAACTAGACTCTGAACACGGAAGGTTTTCCCAGTGAAGAGGGAGAGGGAGTCCGTGACACCAAGGAGAAGGTCCACATGACCCTCAGTGTAGCTAAAGGGTAGGAGATACCTGTGGGCCAATAAAAAGAAAACCCCAAAAAAAATTTTTTGTCGGTGTTTGGGCTCTACTGTACAATTCAATTTTGATTTTACGGAAATGGTCCCTTTTCCTAGGCACTGTCACATATATGGAAGCTGAAAGTAGGATTTTTGAAACTTCAGGGTATCTTTCAGCTTTTCACCCAATTGGTGGCTAAATTAGACGATATTATAATTTTCTCTGGTATGGGGCAAATAAACATTAAGTTTGTCCTGCAATAACTTTTAAGCTAACTTTTTTCTGATGCTTTTGCTTTATAGAAGCTCTGAACTTGCTTAGGCTATTAATTATGACAATTTATCATCCTTAACAATATAGTATTTTGAAATTGCACTAAGAGGACAAAGTTTGATAAGAAAATCTGAATCTTTGGTGGCTTGTTGACTATGTCTGGTTCAGAGCTGGATACACCATTGATTGATGGGTACTAAACTTATCAATAGAAATGACCACTTATCAAATGTCTGTTAGAATCATGGCATATTCAGAGCATTAAGAATGCTGTCACAAAATAAATAAATTCACCTTGTATGGGCTAATTCAGCATTATTAGAATGAAACATATGTCATAATATAATAGATTGTGGTCTTGTTAAAACCCAGTATGACATCAAAATCTGACGATAATAATAATATGTACACAGAAAAGAACTCTAAAATTAAGTGAAGCAATCTTCAAATAAAGTTCCTATGATGTACAATAGCTGCTGTTTTCTGCTTGCTGACACAAATGGACATTTACAACCTTAATAAGCTTGGGATTGATTATAAAGGGAGGAGGTGGATGACGTCCCCTCTGTTTCTCCATCACTCTGAGCTTAGCTCTACTGTTATAGAGCACAAGAAACAACAACTTGTAGGCTTATTAGCACATTCTTTGCCAAAAAAAAAAGTGACATGGTAGTGGCCTCATTTAAATAAAGCTTGGATCCACAACTTGTGTTCGAAGTAAGCTTGGTGAATACTTCTCTAGGTCACAAATATACTCCTAATCTCATAGAAGCCCATTACCCCTGTACTGTTTGTTTGTGAGAACTCTGCACCACAAGAGCTCTGTGCCCCAAGAACTCCTTTTCAATCTCCGTAATTGACAAGTGGAATACTACCAGCCAACATCATATCTGCCCCATCTATCACCTCTTTGAAACTCAAACATCGCTAAACCTTAATAGTATTTTTTGCTATTGTTTTATAGACATTCACTAATTTTGATTCTTTCCACTGATTCTTATTTTCTCTCTTTCTCTTTCTCCTATATATTTCTTTCTTTCTAATTCTCTGGTTGGCCTTCACAATAGCCCAGAGGTAGTTGGCCCAACCTGCCATGGCAAAAGGATGAAGTATATTTACCAATGATCACCTCGACGATTTAAACTGGAATTTCCTAGCTAATTATCTACAATAGAGGAAGCTTTCATTTTGTCCAAACAACACCGTTAAGTTGAAATAGTGATGATTAAATAGTAATGATTAAAATCAGGATACTTACAAACATCCTAAAGCTGCAAGATATCCTCAGAAATATAATAAATTCCTCAAAACATACAGTTACTTTGACAAGGGGGTTCACGTACCTCTAGAGCTAGGCCTATCTGGGGATCTTACCAGGACTGGCTTATCATCCTCGATAACTATAGTTACTTTGACAAGGGGGTCTACCCTGGAGCTACGTATATCCTGGGATCGTCCTGGGACTGGCTAAGTATCATTAGTAACTATAGTTACATAAACTTTGAGGGGGGTCTACTCAGAACCTAAGCATATCCCGAGATTTTCTTGGTGGCTAAGTATCCTGGTAGGTGTAAAGGAGCTATAGCTTTCTAGGATTGTTTTAGGAATAGATAAGTAACTCTGACACTCTTTGACGTCACAAGACAAGCGACGGTGTCACTGGGCTACCCTTCTCAAGATTTACAAGGTACCTTATAGTACTGCACATATATTGGTAACAATAATAGAGTTATGCAAACTTCTCAGATATGGGCAACTCTATTATCTGGACAGCAAAATAAGGACAAAATTAATTAAATAAGTGGGTGGAGTGACTCGTAAGGACCTTTCCTGACCAAAACTAACAAAAAACTACATTAATCCCAAGTTAAAGGGCACTTCTGCTGGCACCCCTTAGTCCCAAGGCGTCCGGATAAGAGAAAATATACTGTAATAACGTCGTAATTAAGACGTCACTTTCTCTCTCTCTCTTTCTCTCTTCCTTATGGCACTCCGTAGTAGCGTCGTCACTCTGTGATGGTCCAACCAAAACAATATTCACAGCTAATTAAGGTGATACATGCATTAGTACTAGTAGTTTTGGGGGAAAAAGAAAGAAAAAAGTTATGGCCACCAAGTGTATCTTATGAATAATTAATGAGTTTGTCAGAAGTTACCACAATTCCATTGGCTCGATTTTACTAGATTTTATAGTACGCTTAATGTGACACAGTATGGATAATGAATAAAACATTATGAGGTATTGGAGTGATAATTGCACACATTAGCAATAGTTTCTTGGCAGGAGACATGTAAATAGGTCAGTACACTCCATCGTTCCTTATTTAGGAACTTAAGGAAACTAACAAAACTCCTAATGGTATGTTAATCCATAATTATAACTACTGTCACTATCCAGAGATGATTTTCTTATATTAAAGATGGTATCAATGAGTAAATTTATGATGTCATTGTCAACAACAGAGTAAATGATTAACAATTTTTATTTTTGTAAACTATGTTAAACAAAGGGTGCAACTCTTTTATTTTCAAGCTACTGAGCACATTTGGTGGAATTGTGCAGTGCAACTAGTAATAATCTTCCGAAAGGAGTTCAGAATGTAGTATACGAGGCCACAGATTTCGCGTACAGAGAATAGCATTGAATTATAAAAGCGACCTCTACGTTTAACAGGTCACTTGAATCCATAATAATAAAAAGGACAATCACCAGGACTATGAATGATATGACAATTAGCAGGTGAATGACATTGCCAGTAAAATAAGTTAAATCTTGCAGCTTAAACTAAACTGGTCATTAGATAAAATGCTCTATAGAATTTGATAAATATACTGATGACTCATGTAGAGATCTGGCCAACAAATACCTACACATCCATAAAGCCAGTAAGTAGCTTCTTACCCAGTAGGAGGAGCTCATGACAACACAAGATTTTCAATAGAACACTCACAACACCACTGAACTGATTCATGTGCCTTTACCATGTGACAACAGTCAATATACTGAACAGTCTAATACCATGCAACTGATGCATATGATGCCATATGTAATAACCAAGTCAAGCCTTCACCTGTACCATATCTATAATGACTTAAAATAAAACCAGCAACCTATTTCATTTTAAGGCCATATAAACACAATGTGTCTCCTGTTATTCCTCTCACCCTACATAATAGCAGCTCAAAGGTCACACAGATGTCACGTAATCAGTATGCACTGGTCATGATCATAAAATCTTCAAACATAACTACACGAAACTAAAACAAAGGGACAACATAACTTCCCAATTGAGGCTTACTTCTTACTTATAGGGCTCACAAGTAGTCTCTAGCATGAGTGTGTGCACACACATACCCTATGCTACCTCCTCAGAAAATAACTAGTGGTGTGCTTGAGCATAAATGGCGAGCGAGCCTTAAACTACACTATTGTTATTCAAACAACTAAAATAAAGTCGAGTTGTTAAATTACGCATATACGGTAAAGGAGTTTCAATGCCATAGTAACCACTCCCCTCAACTGTTTGAATTGATAGAGAAGCAACAAAATCAAGTCACGTTATTGAAAATTTTCTTTGTGATATTCTTAATAGTAGTTGTAACGCACAATACTTTCACACAACTGAACATACCTACGCAAGACTTACCTTTGTGGTTCGTCTAGTGAACAATGAATTTTCCAGTAAATGCTGTTGAGTAGGGCTTATAACTGTGACAAATAGCGACTAACTTGAATAGAAATGGAACTCCCATAAGTTTTAGAGTTTTAACTGCACACGCAAAAGAATTCAAAGCGGTACACAATTCAATTTCTAAGGTGATACGGGTAATGGTCGCTAAATAAGAGGATACTGTTTAGTGAAGTTTGGGACAGGGTCGAACGCAGAGCAAACACAAAAATACGGAGGGTCAAAGTACAAAATGACATACGTACGTTCATATATACTGATAAACAAACATCCCCGATTTTCAATTGTGTTGTCTCGCTCGCTACGCTCGCTCGCCAATAATAAACTCTATTTCCCAAAATCTGGTCCATCTACCCATTAGCACATGGTAGTACAGCTGGGAACCGATATTATCATTGCACTTTGACAAAAGCCCTATATCGTAGAGACAATATTTCAATTGTAGTCACACAGTATTACCAGTTTCTCACCAAACGTCTGGGGTGTATACTGGAATAGAGCTGGGCGATATTGGATAATCACAGGCGATACGATACTTACTTGCATTATCGCGATAAAGCGATATATCACGATATTTCATAAATAATATTTAACAAAGTAAATTTTATCCAAGCTGAGCTTGCCGTGTTCATCAGCTTCCAGTCCAAAGTTAGTCCTCCGGGGTAAGACTGTGTTGCTTCCTTAAGCCAGAATTTGAACTCGCAGCCATTGCTAGCTACTTTAAAAACTTTGTTAGTACCGCGTTACGGCCATGTTTACAAACAACGAAACGGCTGTTCCTTTAATCTGTCATGCGCGTGAAATTCCCGCATTAATTTAACGACCCGTACCAACGGTTTTCTGAGAAAACGATAATACCGTGCAAATGCAATTGAAATATCGCTTCGCGATATCGGGTTGTTATCGCGGTACAACGATAATACCGGTATATCGCCCAGCTCTATACTGGAATGTAGTTAATACCGACTATTTTGTACAACACCGTACTATATATATTGAGTGCATGTAACCACCGAATTACCGACTGCTCGCTTTCTGCGTGCAATTAATTACGCGCGCCGTTTAAATTCCGAATTTGGGCAGGAGTTTTTGTTCTAAATGGCACGCAACAATAACTGAGTTTGCAAAAACGAAGAAAAAGACGGCCACAGCAGTGCTGAAGAAATTGTGGATGTACTGTTTGCCAGTTCTATCGCTGCTAAGCATGGCAACATTTCCAATCTGCTCATTCATCTGTCTTCATAAGAAAAGAAGCTAAACTGGCCAGAAACACTCACCAGTATACATTTATAATGTGATACTTCACTTCTTTCAACTCCGTTAACTTCCCCTATAAAGCAAACTACATCAATGTCTGCAAGAAATTATTTGCTCACGTGGTTATGATGTAACGCTAGGGGGCGTTGCCACAAAAGCTGGTACCTACGCAGAGCTGAAGCTTCGCATTATCTCAAGAATCAGCCCTAAATTTAAAAAAAAAAGCACAATAAAAGGTCTTAAATTTAAATCGTCATTGTAAGTTCATACCTAAATCAACAGTTAATTGTCAGTAATCTCCAAAATCAGAGCGTGACAGACCGACAGACAGACAGACAGACAGACAGACAGAGAGACAGACAGGATGACTACTATAATCCTCTCATGCATGAGCGCTGAGGGTTAATCACCATCATTTGCAAACCAACACAACCCACATACCCTATTATATACATTACACACACAGCTCAATGTCCTTAGACCACAATTCATTGTAATTAAATGCATTATATAGCAGACTGAAATTTAAACCTTTGTGGGACATGATCATTGATCATACTTGTGTGTAAAAAATAGCCTCAAATAAATCACATACATACCTAGGTATACCTCCTGACACATCTCACTTCAATGAATCGAATTGTGTAGTGGAGAAAGTGTAGTTACAGTGTCAACTTCACAAAATAAATTACAGCTGCTCAGTTTCCAGGTACAAGCCACCACATCTAACCACATACATCATATACAGCTCAGACTGAACTCTGTAACACAATGCATGCACACACTGCAACTATTGAAGGTGTAAAAACATTAGTGTACCAAACAAATAATAATAAAACATAACTTGACAACCAACCTCCTCCTCATTTATCGAATGAAGTCTTAGTTTATTTTTAGGCCAAACAAACTAAATACCTTGTTTCTCATCTGCACCTTCCTGGGTGATATAGCCACTTCAAAATGAATTATGCAGGTCACGCCCACTGTTTTAACCGTTTAACCGTTGCGGCCGCTGTAGTGGACGATTAAAAAAAATCATAAATAATACAATATTTAAGCTTAGCGCGATATATAGTAATCAAATGAAGTCAAAAGGACAGCTCTTTCCGGTGAACAAGTTAAAAATAGCAATAAACTCAGGTTGATAAGGACCCTTTACCGATTTGTCAGACTATTGAATTATGGCTACTCGGTATACAACCTCCGAGGTTATCGGGCTATTGGAAGACGATGATTTCGGTCTTTCCGGAGAAGAAAAAAGCGAGTTTGAAGGAGAAGAGATAGCGAGCTACCTTTCAAGTTGTGTGCAGCAATTGTCAGTTAGGGATAGTGCAGTAGAAAGTGATGATGAAGCCATGGATGTGCAGCAATTGGAAGATTTGAATGTTTTGGTAAATCACAAAGAGGATACTGAAAAGAGGAGCACAGATGAAGAGACAGGTAATAGTTAAGATATATTTTAGCTAAATAATGATCTAGTGTTCACTAAAAAAATATTTACTGACCTTAGATGCAGGCCAGTGTGACATACTTCAATTTACCAGTAGCTCCACCCTCATGAAGCCTGAAGAATTAAGCAGTATGAGTACTGATACTTTGCCTTCTAGTGACTCAGACACAGAGAAGTTTGAATCAAGGATTTGTAACTAAATTTATACTATATGAGGAAAATAAGGGGAGGTTTTGGTTTAAAAATTCAAATAACAACAGTATAGCCACGTGTCAAACTTTGGCACTTAGTTGCTTGGCAACCAAAACCGCGTACACGTGCTCATTAGGTATGTGGCTTTCTATAAATATATGGTTGCTAGGGAGTTTATGAAAATATTTGAAAGTTATATGTGACAGTGCCTAGGAAAAGGGACCTTTTACGTAACATCAAAAATGTACAGTAGAGCCCAAACACCGACAAAAAATTTTTTTTTTGGTTTTCTTTTTATTGGCCCACAGGTATCTCCTACCCTTTAGCTACACTGACACCAAATTTGAGTGGCTGAAACCGCTGTTAAAGGTCCGAGCGCCCTGTTTAAACACAGTCACCTTTTACTCTCTATTTTGACCTTCCGTGCGTGCACGGAAATCCAACCCGCGAGTAATTGAAAATCGTGGGCGAATTCAATTTGTTGCCCAGCAACAAATTACCCCTACCTCGGATAATCGCGGGTAAATATTCTTATAAGTTTTTGTTAGCATTGCAGCAACAGAATAGAAATAGTAAATGTGAATAATCAAGCTATATAGGTTGATGTTGCTATTATGGAGTCTTGTAGTTGGAGCCTGCAGACCTGGAGACTCCTGGGACTACTTTTGTGAAGACAATAGAATAATCAGCAAGTCTCTGACAGGACAAAGGTTTCAGTGATGATGAGGACTTCTGTCACACTACAACAAGAGAAGGCAACACATTTTGAAAGTCCATCATTTTTGTTCATTGATTTAAAGAGATTCCTATTGTTCATTTGTTCCAAAACAGGCAACAAGCTGGCTGCAAGACAAATATAATCCTAAACTTAGCTAGCCAGTGAACTAACAAACCAAGCTAGTTGATCATTTCTAAAAGAGTGACTGTATCAATGACTTACTGTAACTATCAAACTGTTGGAAACAGAAAAAAAAAAAAAAAAAGCACAAAACGGCCTGCAAAATTATGTCTATACGCATCCAGTGCTATTTAAAGACATACCTGTCTAGTACTCTACACAATGTAGGGTCTAAACTGAGTAAGGCCTCCCCCATCAATGAAGTAAGAGGCCCCAACTATAACTTACTGCCGTTCAGCTGATCGCCGCCATTTTCCAAGCATGAGTAACAGTCTTACATAACCCGTAACGCGGACTTCCGGTTAGATTACGGAATTCAACGTTAACTCCGCGAGAAATTGAATCAGAAGTTTTAATTGCAGTTTTCTCGAAATAATGTGCTCAAAATGGTCAGATTGCCGCTCGTATATTTAGTGAACCAAGGAGCGCCTGCCTATAAACTTGATATCAAAATACTCCATAAGAAGTGCTCTACACAGTGGTATGAATAACTCATTTTTCACTTTGTTACGGAAAAGGTCCCTTTTCCTAGGCACTGTCACATATAACAAATTGTAACGTGGGTTTACTTGGTCATAATACCTGTAAAATTTAAAAAACGGTGAAAGGGTTAACCACACCCCTACTACCTCATACTATACTTGTTATTTACCATTTCACATATTTTTCCTATAGGTCAACTATACATATCCCAATTTCCAATATAGTTGATGAGAAACAAGAAATGTGGTTTCAATTCACACTATAATTTAGTACACCACCAGGCCAGCTATACATTGCACAAATGAAGACATGCTAAAGGTGCATTTAAGAGGTTTTGGATTCATCTAAAGGAAGGTGAGTGGCTACAACTTGTGAAGAATAAAAGTGATCTATATAAAAAATTGTAAGCACTATTCCAAAAAGTTAAATTTGCACGCCTATGTATAATCAATGCGTGTGTACCAGTTCAAACTACTGCAGTTTTTACAGTTTCACCTGATGTCAATCAACTAAATAGCTACAACATTTTTAATATTGAAAATTTTACCAGGGTTTGCCACATTATAAAAGTAATGAAGTGAATATTTCAAGTTATGTAATACGCAATCACAAATAAAAAAAAAAATCGGAAGTCTACACTACAATACAGGCTTCCATACTTACAGCAGCTTGCAAGTGGTTTTTTCCTTCATTTTTCTTCTTTTCTTAATACTTGTAGCAGATACACGGTAGAATAAGACCATCTTGGTATTTGGCAAAACTAATAATAACAAATAAAAATAGTTTTTCTTATTACTAATGTTTAACTGGCTAGTCAATAAGACCATCTTGGTATTTGGCAAAACTAATAACAAATAAAAATAGTTTTTCTTATTACAAATGTTTAACTGGCTAGTCAACAATTCAGTCGTAAATCATCAGATATTTTGTGATCTTAATTTTTTCAAAGCTTCTATTACAGTTAGCTAATTTCTATCTGATCATTTAAACCTGGCTCTGTTAGAAATAATGCAAAACACACTATTAAAGTTTATTTTAGCATCCTTAAGCTCTACTACACTTCAATATCTCTTGAGTAGGATAGACTAGATAGGTTTCGCTTAGTGCCAATCTAAATTACTATTTTATGAAGCCTTTCATGTTGTGTGTGGTCCTATAAAATGAGACCATACACACGATACACATTAAAAATATTAAACGTAAGTGCAACTAGAAAACTAAACACTACTAATCTTAGCTATATCACCTATCCAAAATAATAATAAAGTAAGCTCAGGGTACCAAATTTTACTATTATTAGCAAGAGCCAAAGTAACACTAATGCTTGTACAGTCACTAGTCTCACAAGAGCTAGCGGCGTACGCAGTTTCAAACTCCCCACGAAAAAAAAACTCTAACCTTCTTCTAGCGCTGCTATCGCAGTCTTTCACATTCACCACCACCACTAGCAAACTCCATCTAGAGCGCACGTGGTTGCATGGCCAATCTCAGAAGGCGTGGACTGTTGTTATAGTTACAGTTACTTAAAAAACAATCCGAAAGTTCACTGATCTTTCGTAAGTGGGACAGTATTAAGCTTGTCGTTTAGCTTTTTTTTTTGGGGGGGGGGGGGGGGAAAGACTGTGAGAGACTGCAGACATATGTATATATATTGCCCTCTCTCAAGATAAAGCCTCTTTAAAGTGTTCTGATAAACCTGTCAACATTCAGTTGATTATCTTTTATAAATATTCATGCAAATGTCTCCTCTTGGGACTCATGGGCTGAGCTGCACAAGTTCAGTGTAGGCAGACGTTCTAAATAAGCTGTTAAATGAGATCATCCACCCCACTCTGATGTCACCTGTCAAGCTGTCACCAGATAAGCATGTTGTGTGGCTGCTTTTGCATAAGACAAGAAAGTCTGAGGAAAGAACACTAGGCAGTTGTGTCTCTGGCAACTAGTGAACTATGTGGTACTATATAGCTACCTCCTCCAGAAACTCTCAGTGGCAGTTCAGCTGGGAATGCCACAGCCACTTTGGGTTGTGCCTATCCATCCTTGGATTTTTAATAATTTTAAATGGTTATTATTATTATAAGTAAATAAAGGATAATGGTAAATTTATTTATTAAATATGATGAATAAGTTAATTGCCTGTACTGCCTAAAATTGCTGCCGTATTTCCCCGTTGTACCACTACTGACAGCCGCTGAAGGAGGAACTGTGTAGAGCGGGGGTCTCCCGTGGCCAAGTGGATGCGTCTGCCTAACTTCTCTAGAAAAGATAGGGTAGAGAGCCCTATAGCGCCTGAGGTCTCTATGGCGACAGGCTGTATAATAAACTGAGGTGCCAGATGTGCATACTTGGCAGACTTCCTTTCTTCGGCCAGGGATGCAACACCTCCAGCCTTCATATGAGGAAGCAAAAGTATCAGGACATGTTGCATCCCAGACCAGAGGATGACCTGAACTCCAAGGTACTAGGGTCATGCCATCTGGTCTTTGGCCATCTGAGCATGAAAGACCAGGGGGTTCGAGCCTCGAAGAGATCCCAGCTGTGGAAAGCGAACGCTTTATGATATCATTAAGGGATGCATTTCGAGAATGCCTTCCCTCGCTTTTCCGGCAACACAGTCCATGAAGGCCGAGTGAGGAGACCTCAGCACCGCAGAACTGGCAATGATGGGGGGCACAGATGGCAGTGCCGAGTCTCAGGCCGACAGCTATCCGAAGTGAGGGGTTGTCTAAACGGAGGCCTATGGAGGAGATAGGGAGAGCCTGCAACCAAGCCCCAGAGTTCTTATCCATTGCAGCGAGGAGCCTAGCTCGTTCAGTTGCATCAACAGAGCTACCTAATAGAGACTCTGCCATACTGGAAGTTCGCAGTGTGTCCCAGTTCTTCTCCTTCAGCACACCATGGTCCACAGGTGGAGCAATGTCGAGACCATGCGACCATTTCTCTACTGCAGAATCTGAAAAGGGTGCAGGGGGAAGTGGTTGAGATGAAGAATGTTGGCCAAGAATTGCAGACACCAAATTGGCAGTAGAATAGGTGGAGGCGAGATAAGCGGCAGGAGCCAGGTCAGCAGCCCTTCGTACTCCCAACCCCCCTGACTTCACAGGTAGTACTGCTTGCAGCCATGCTCTGTCATTGTGCAACAGGGGTGTATTAGTAACGGAGCTGAGGATGGTACGTAGGGTGTGGTCATAATCCTCCAGAAGGCTTGAAAGAAAGCAAGGCGCCGTCCTAAGCAAGTAGCGGAGCTTGGGTATAGAAAAAGAATGACGCAGTAGAGTCAGTGCATCATGGGCCGATATGTGTTGAAAGCGAGAGCCCATGATCTTCAAAGCTTCCAACTTCTCCTTAACAGCCCTGTCAATTGATACTATGTCCCCAAGGGGGGAGCCCAGAAGAGAGACACTGCTGGGATCAACAATTTCGACGCCGGGCAAAGCAACTACAAGATGGCCCCTCACTGCGTGATCAACACAGACTAGTTCACATTTCTTTGGGTTCAGTGACAGGCCCAGGATTATTATTATTATTAATTATTATTATTATTATCATTTATTAATTGATAATTGTTACTAATGTTAGCTTCTTAAATGAAGTTAACCCTTTCGTTCCGAATTGTTTGGACGCGCGCGGAAAAATCTAATCTTCTTCTACCGGGGAATAGAGCATTACGGTTTTATTTTTTTAACTTGATGCTGGCTGGGAAAACCCCACAGCAACCATATATCACTAAATAGACCAAGAGTTTGGGATTCCCCTCATTTTTTGATTGAAAAAATTGAATAATATTTAAGCTCTCTACTAATACTTTAAAAAAAAAAAAAAATTTTCCCCAAAAAATTCCACTTTTCCCATCAATAAAAATAAAATAAAAAATAGAAATAATATTGTTTGATGTATTGTATACCAATATTATATTAGTTCAACAATAAAATATGTTGTTTGTTGTGTTTGGTGCTGATTGTGATCGTGTAGGAGACATCTATGAGTGTCCACAAGGAACATATGCCATCGGACGTCGAGCTCCACTACAAAACAATTTCATATACACAAAAACACAAACAACAAAGATATTTGTAATACAAACAACAAATTGTTCATGATCCTATATAATTGCAACTTTATGATGTATTGTATGCGGTTTCATACAGGATTATTGTTTGGGAGGGGGGGTGGGGCTCCGAGTGTACTTCGCCAGGTCCGGCATCTTCTCTTTCATCACTGGAAGACTCTGCTCCTGTTGCCTCATCTGCGTCCTCTTCACAATCGGGTCAGTGACTGCATACACATCTGGTCCTAGTAGTACATTCTGGTAAAAGAAATTACATTTTTTTGAAAATTTGAAATTGTTCAACAAACCACAACCCACTTTCAAATCTCAAAACTCAATGAAATATATATATATTATAGCTAAACAGCTTTCTCTATCTCAATATAGCTATAAATAAGTCCTTTCCACAACAGAAGCTTGCTAGTTTTCAAGAGAAAGACAAGAGAAAGACAAGCTTACATCGATCATCTTCTTGACTTATCAGAGTTGACGGGGCAACCCTGAGTCGCTAGAGTCAGTATCAAGCAAGTCTAAAACTTCCACAGCACTGTAACTGGTAGACGCCATCTTTCCAAATTGACTTCCAAAAAAACTTTTTTTTTGCATAGTTACCTGGATCACACGACACGCTCACTCTTTTCCTATGATGTAATAAGCATTACCTAAGAAGACTGTACGTAATGGGGAGGCCCCCAGTTGAACTGGCGATTTTATAAAAAAAAAAAGAAGACAGTAAGTCAAACCGCAAAGTCTTGGTTGGCAAAGAAGCGGGCTCAAGCAATTTTTCGCTGCTTCTACAAAGCTCTGGAGATGACTGGATCCATAAATGAAGCTGCTGTGAAGAAGGTAACTTTTTAAAAAATTCGACGGAGAACCGATGTTGTTTTTTTGCCGAGGAAGAAATAAACGCAACTGCTGTGAGGTACTGTCGAAGCAGCCCTGGCTGAAAGCTATTTTAGACGCTTCTCCAATGCATTGGGCACCTGTGTATGCAATCTGAAGGTTCTAGCTATAAAGTGACTATTTTTAAAAATTCGGAGAAGCCAACCGGTCTTCACCCGCTTTTAAGCGGGATTGGGAACGAGGAATGCTTTTCCACAGCCCAAACACAGAGGTTCAAATCTATGCTTAAAATTTGCAGAAATTAAGATTTACTGAATAGCAAGAAGTTACACTGAAGGTTGCTTGCACTGCCAAGTCTTTATATATGTCTGAGCAGCACAAGCTAAGTGAGTGATGACATGGCACAAAAGTAATGGTGTTAATGGGATGTGTGGGAATATATTAAGTGATGAATGCAATATTAGTGATAGCTAATTATAGAACATAATGTTTAGTGTTCTTATGAATGCAATATCAGTGATAGCTAATTACAGAACATAATGTTTAGTGTTCTTGTAGAGAGTGTGGTGGTTATACCACACCTCCCCTTCCTTCTGAGATGCTTCTACTTGCTGCTTCTGAAGGAGATCTTAAATTCTCTATGGATGTCCAGGACTGTCTGGAGAGAGCATCAGCCACTGAGTTCACCTCTCTAGCAATGTGAATGATATCAAAATGATACTCAGACAATGGGGGTTGGCCATTCAAGATTGCCTCCTTTTTTGAAGCGTGGTGATGCCAATTCAGGCAATAAAGAATTAAAATAAAATTGCTTCAATTTTACCATTTCAAGTTTCCACCATTCTCTGTCTCTGTAGATGCGCTGAGTGTGTGTGTCTTTGCCAGCTTTCACCACAAAATCACACCATTCACAGTCTACACAATGAAGCTGACATTGCACTTGGTAAAAATAATCATGACAAGGTTTCAGTTTTAGCGAGTTTTCCTGGAGGCAAAATGACGAGCTTTTGCAAGCTTCCGCAACAGTTTTGTCCATTGCATTGAATGGACATTTGATTTCAAGCAGGCCCAAGATGTTAGATGAATCCATCCGATGACATATGATCCCATTCGGGCTTGGCAGAGAAATAAACATTCCACATTCTTTGACTTTCACCTCAGGCCCCTCACACACCAAGTCAACAATATACTGTTGCTTGCTGAGTCCTCATTTGCTGAGCCATATCGAGTTGCCTGATTTACTCGAAAATAGCTATACAATAAACTTTGTACTTTACTACTGCGCTTGCTTGTTTTCCTCATCTTGGCAATACTTCCAACATTAGATGCTGTAAGCCTTTTCCTTCTCTCCGCCATCCATTCATCACATGCACTCTGACCTCTTGTAGCCTTCTCAATATCTTTAGCTTGTTCTTCAGTGACCATCACTTGTGTGTCATAAAAGCTACTCTTTAGTGACTGTAATACATCTAAGGGGACATCATCGTCGACTTGATCTGGAGAAATCCCTCCATCATGCCTGTTGTAAGCACTATGAGCGGCTGCTGAATCATCTATTCGGAGGTATTTGCTCTTTCGTCTCTTCTCTTTTACTTGCTCTTTAGCTTTCCTCTTCCTGTCAGCTTCTTGCAGAAGAACGATCAGCAGCATCTGAATACACATTGTTAGGAGATGAATTCGTCATAGCTTTCCATGCTTGTGGCCCCCAATTTGTGCCACAATTCTGGCGTAGGCCAGCACCCATGCACCTAAGAAAAGGACAACAAGAACGACAACAATACACTTGACATTGGAGAATATTTTTCCTACAATAATTTACTATCAGTCTGCCTCGCGCAGAACACTGAAACCCAGGTACAAAATACTTTCCCTAATTTCATTCCAAAAAAAAACAAAAAAACAAAAGTTTAAAATGATTATTGTTGCTTTATTTACTTGTTCTTATATAAAGAGGGAACTGTAGTGTGCAATAGGAAGATAAAACCCAAACACAAGATATGAAACTAGCCTTACTCATTACAGGTACTCCCATCACACTCATTGCTTCCTCTAATTGACTGTGACCTGCTCCTGTAGCCATCTGCCCCCACACTGCAGCTAAGTTAGTCTCCCATCTGTAATAGCCTTTTGGCCCCTTTACCTTTTCTGAAGTTTGCAAAGTTACAGTCTTGCCACAGCTAGTACAGTCTCCTTTCAATACAGAAGCAATGCCTGCCCTCTTCTCCTGATCCAGAATGACTGAACCATCACAGCTTGATGAATGCCTGCTTATATCCTGGGAATACTGCCTGCAGTGTTTTCAAACTGATTACTCGACTTCCTTCTAAACGCTTCACTTCTTGATTGGTAGTGATGCTAGACTGCTTCTTAAGATTCCTGGGTTTCTTCTTAGGATTTCTCTTCTTTTGATAGGCATGCTTGTGGGTATTTTTAAACTTGTTCCTGGAGTTCTTCTTGTTAGCCATACTCCTAGCCAATTCAATCCACCTTCTAATCTCCCTGCCACAGCTTACTCCAAGCCCAACAGCTTATTCTAGCCACGCTTGAATACAGCTGATGCGTGGGCGACTTCGCTGGCTTTTCCCGCGCAAGCGGTTACTGTCACAACTTGAAGTTGGCCATTTAGCCGCAGGCTAGGTGGGGTTAATCAAAGGCGGAAGTTCCGGTGTGTTGGGTAAAGATTGCACAGAGCATGCACGCGTGCCGGGCGGGTGAACAGCGGGAGCACGAGGTCAGTGTACCATTCAGTCATTTGAGAAACGACGCTAGACTGAGTTTCAAGGTTCTGCGTTTCTTGAGAGACAGAAACTTGCGAGTAGGAGTGAGCATGGCCGAGGAAGGTACCTCTACAGATGGAGTTACCGCGGGACCGACTTTAGAGATGGTTGCCTGTATACAGAAGGTGGTTGAGGAGATGGTCAAGCGTCTCGTGGCTCAGGAGAGGGTTCGTCTACGGATGGCGCCGCTGGAAGTACTCCAGCGTCGGCTGCTGGTGAGCCAACTCGGTTTGGGTTGGGAGGGTAGTAGCTACGTGATCCCTCACCCGGGGATGCTCCCAAGGGCTGGAGGCTGTTATGTACGTGGGATGGTGGTAATGGGACCGGTTGGCTTAGCCTCCAATACGGAATAGGTTCCATTGGCACTAGTATTGTGGTGGGCCTGGTGTGTACAGGTTCCACACTTAGTAGGTAGGTGGTGTGACCCTGGTTTAGGAAATACAATAATTTTATTTATTTATTATTTATTAATTTTATTATGTATTTATTTATTTATTATTTATTTATTATTATTTATTTATTATTTATTATTTATTATTATTATATATTCATTTATCTATTATTCCCCTTTTGTTTCACTGCATTGTTTTGTGTACGTCCTGTGGTGCGACCCAGGTCATGGTGCCAGTGGTGTGACCCCGGTGTCGCTGTACGTATGTGAGCGAGGGATGTTTCCTGTGGTGTGACCCAGGGTCCTATGTGCCTGCTGTGTGACCCCGGCATGGTATGTTCCTCTGGTGTGAGATGCTCCCTGTGGTGTGACCGAGGGTCGCGTGGGCCCAGTGGGGCCAGTCTCTGCTTTGCTGCTATGGCGAAGGCGGATTAGTTGGCAGCCAGTTGTGTGACCCTGGCTGTGTGCTTTCTCAGGTATCGCACTACTTGTGGTGTGACCCTGGGTGTGCGCTGATTTTGGGGTGCCTTATTTACATGTGTCACTGAAACCGTGTTGGTGTTCATGTAGGGCTAGGCACATTTGACGCTGGCCAAGTGCGCGATCTCGGTCTTCCGGTGATCAACGACGATGTGCCTCCATCAGTGGCCCCTGTGGTTGGACCCAAGAGTGCCAAAGCAGGTCTGGAACCAGCCAGCACCAAGAAGGGTGATGTGGCTGTGCAGAAGTATCAGTTGGGCCCCACTTTGCCGGTGGTACCGGCACGCATCGTGCGACGTGTGTTGAGGGGTGATTACGTGGACATGGCCGAGTTGACAGAGGACAACCTAGAGTTGGAGCTCCGTCGGTCCACTGAGGGCGAGGAGGGGAAACCAACCCCCCTGAGCAAGTTGAAGCCGGTGGCAGATCCGTTGACCTGGGCGAGGTCCTTCTGCCTATATGCCGGGATTGTTGTGAGTGCCCATCCGGACAAGGCCCGGGATCTGTTGGCCTATCTGGCTACCTTGCTGGCGGGGGCCGAGAGAGGCGATTGGTGGAGAGCCTATGACAGTCGGTTTCAGCAGCAAATTCCTGCACTCGAGTCGGCAGAGTTTGGGAAACTGGACCAAGCACTCTACACTCATTCCATCTTTGCCACTGGTGTGGCTGGCAGTGGTCAGCGTGGAGGCCCTTCTGTTCAGGCAGAGGGCAAGAGCACACCACCAGCAAAGAGGCGCAAGGTGGCGCCATGTTATGCCTGGAACGATGGGAGGCCTTGCGTTGCTACTCCTTGTCGTTTCTCACACGTGTGCTCCAAGTGTGGGGGTGATCACCGCAAGTGCGTGTGCCCTCCTCCTGTGGAGAACTCTTCTGCTCCTGTCAGCAGTGCCTGACCTGAGATTGCTTGAGACTGTGGAGCCCTTGTGTGCTCATGACTCCTGTGTGTGTTTCATTTGCTATCCGAACATTGTCGATTTCAATGTGTTGATTGTTGTTGTTGTGGTTACAACTATTTGATGGTAATTCCTGGTGTTGAGTGAAAACTTGTACTTGGGTACACTGTTGTGTTTGTGTGAGTAGGAGTGTTTGCGGGGGAGTACTCGCATGTGGCTGACCTGCTCATTTTGGCTGGCCGGTCTTCATGCTGGATTCCGGATTGGGTTCTAGTATGGTGGGGCTGTGTGCAAAAGAGTGGCTTCAAACATGCCCACTGCTCGTGATCACCCTGAAGTGGTGAGGGGGTTCATAGAGACTGAGTTGAGAATTGGCAGAGTGTTTGGCCCGATTGACAGTGAGTGTCTGCCGTTGGTGCAGATCAACAGACTAGGGCTGGTGCCTAAGAATCATCAGACAGGTCGTTGGAGGGTCATAGTTGATTTGTCCTCCCCTGAAGGTTCCAGTGTGAATGACGGCATAGAGCGTGAAGTGTGCTCTGTGAGCTATACGTCAGTGGACGCGGCTTGCAAGAGAGTCGTGGCAGCTGGTCGTGGTTGCCTGCTGGCCAAGTTTGATGTGGAGGGTGCCTTTAGGACGGTGCCAGTTCACCCTGATGACAGGTGGTTGTTGGGCATGAAGTGGGAAGACAAAGTCTATGTCGACAAAGTGTTGCCCTTCGGTTTGAGGTCTGCTCCTAAGATTTACAATGCAGTGGCGGATGCCCTGCTGTGGATTCTCGCCCGCCATGATGGAATCAATGGCTTGCACTACCTGGATGACTTCTTGCTCTTTGGCGAGCCAGATTCGCCACAATGCGAGTTGTCTCTGCAGCGGGCTCTGGCTCGGTGCAGGGTGTTGGGAATGCCGGTGGCCCCCAAAAAGACCGAGGGCCCGACTAACAGGTTGGTTTTCCTGGGCATAGAGATTGACAGTGTGTCTATGACACTGCGGTTGCTCGCAGGCAAGTTGGAGAGACTTCAGAGGGAGATCTCGAAGTGGTGTACACTGAAGTTTAGCACTAAGAGTGAGCTGTTGTCCCTGATCGGGCAGTTGCAGCACGCTTGCTATGTGGTCAAGCCTGGCCACTCTTTCTTGAGGAGAATGATCGAGCTGTCAAGGTCCGTCCGGAAGCTGCATCACAGAGTCCGTTTGAATGCAGGCTTTCGTTCAGATTTGAAGTGGTGGGCTTGTTTCTTGCCTGTTTGGAATGGTAGTTGTCCAGTGTCTAGTATTCCGTTGAGCAAGCCACGTGTGGAGATGACTTCGGATGGGGTTGTGGTGCCTACACTTCGCAGGGTCATTGGTTCCAGCTTCCATTTCCCGAAAGCTGGTCTGACATCAACATCACCATTAAGGAGTTACTGCCTATCGTTCTGGGTGTGGCAGTGTGGGGTGAGTTGTGGCAGGGTACGAGTGTCTCTTGTAGATGTGACAATGCCGCAGTGGTGACAATAGTGAATTCTGGAAGGTGCAAGGTGGACAGGGCCATGCACCTGGTGAGGTGCCTGTCCTTCTTCTTGGCCAGGTGGGGAGTGTCCTTGAGGTGCAGGCATTTGCCCAGCGCTCAGAACGGGGCGGCTGATGCATTATCGAGAAATGCTTTGCCTTTTTTTCAGCGTTTGGTTCCAGAGGCAAACAAGACGGCCACAGTTCTTCCAGACAGGCTGTTGGAGTGTCTGGTGCTCGGAACGCCAGATTGGACCATGGTGGACTGGATCAGCATGTTCAGACGTTCTTTATGAAAGGACTGGCAGATAACACTCACAGAGTTTACCGCACTGGTCAGAAGAGGTACCTGGATTTTTGCAGTGGTGCTGGGCTCCGAGGAGTCCCAGCTTCCGAGGGTGTCGTGTGCAAGTTTGTGGCTTAACTTGCTACCGAAGGCCTTAAGCATCGCACTATTAAGTCATACATGGCTGGAGTAAGGCACTTGCACATCAGTGAAGGACTTGGTGATCCATTTCTTTCTTCGTGGTCTAAGCTTCACTACGTGTTGAGGGGAGTGAAGAGATCACAAGGCGACTGTGACAAGAGAGTGAGACTCCCTATTACCCCTCCATTGTTGCGTAAGATGAAGGAGGTTTGGAATGGTCAGGCGGAGGATAGTGACATTGTTATGTTGTGGGCCGCCTGCTGCCTGGCGTTCTTTGGCTTTCTGCGTGCTGGGGAGCTTACAATCCCTGATGACTCCTCGCTCAATCCTTCGGTGCACCTCTGCTGGGGTGACTTGGCGGTGGACAATCCGGTAGACCCAGCTATCCTGAGTGTTACTCTGAAGGCTTCAAAGACGGATCCCTTCAGGAAAGGGATCACTTTGTACATTGGACGTGTGGCTTCTGACTTGTGTCCTGTGTCGGCAGTGTTGGCCTACCTGACAGTCGAGGCAAGAGGCCTGGTCCATTTTTCGTGTTCAAGGACGGCAAGCCCTTGACCAGACAGAGGCTGGTGTCAGCAGTTCGTGAGGCCCTGGAGCGTGCCGGGGTGGAGGCGGACATGTATGCTGGTCACAGTTTCCGAATTGGGGCTGCCACTACTGCTGCCTCGAGAGGTTTGGAGGATTCGACCATTCAGACGTTGGGTAGATGGCGCAGTCTGGCCTACTTGGAGTATATCCGGATTCCAAGACGTCAGTTGGCAAGTTTTCTGCTAGATTGTGCTGACGGTTTGCTGTTTGAACAGCCGGGTCTTATTCATGTCATACAATTGTGCCAGTCAGACTTGTATTGTTATGTTGCACCTATGTTGTGTTGCTATGATTTGTCGTGTTTCCAATGTGATTGTGTCAGTGGGTGCATGAGTGTGCATAAGTTGTGGGTTTGGCCCTCCTTCCTTCAGCTATGCTGGGGATGGGTGGTTGCCGCCTTTGGGGCAATGGTCGTGCCTTCCCTTGGAGGAATTAAAGGGGTTTATCCTCACCCCGTTAATTTGCCCCAATTCGGCAACTGCTGATTGGGGGCGGGGCTTCCGGCCAACGCCCCTGCCAAACCACTCAGCTATTGAAGCTGCGGAATCAGGGAGGACCACTGATGATGAGTATAAGGATGATGGTGAGTTAACGGAACGAGAGACGTAGGGTTAATGGCCATTTAGCCGCAGGCTAGGTGGGGTTAATCCAAGGCGGAAGTTCCGGTGTGTTGGGTAAAGATTGCACGGAGCGCGCACGCGTGCCGGGCGGGTGAACAGCGGGAGCACGAGGTCAGTGTACCATTCAGTCATTTGAGAAACTACGCTAGACTGAGTTTCAAGGTTCTCCCACCCACCCACACACCTTTACCCTGGGGGGGGGGGGGGGGGGGGGGG
>WLWD01003078.1_pt1 | contig 73467 bp, 65 predicted proteins | sample 6712731 | NCBI WGS metagenome assembly WLWD01 (sample SAMN12718690, study PRJNA576275) | sponge metagenome | isolation source: marine sponge | host: Mycale hentscheli | place: New Zealand: South Island, Marlborough, Capsize Point | collected 2014-11-01
AATCTTCCGAAAGGACACCAATTAGCCAGAGCAAACCTGTGCATGTCCAAAAATGGACATATCCTCATCAACAGCCGAGTGAGAAATCCCACCTCACCCAAGGAACCCAAACAACTGGTGTTACTTAGCGCCAAATCTGAGCTGACCAGACTGCTGATTCGTTCCCTGCACACGACTTATAGCCACGCAGGAATATCAGCCATGACATCTATCTTGGGGGAAACCTACTACATCCCCAACCTCAGAAACCTCCTGAAGGTAATCAGCAAGTCGTGTCCATCGTGCCAACGAGCATATGCCAAGCCGCTCTGCATGCAGATGGGCATGCTACCCTCGACACGAACAACGCCTGCCCCTCCGTTTGACAACACAGGAGTAGACTTCGCCGGTCCATTCTTACTCCGCCAAGGCTACACTAGGAAACCCGTGTATATTAAAACCTACGCAGTGGTATTCGTGTGTCTATGCACCAAGGCCATCCACCTGGAAGTCTGCTCATCACTCTCGACCATCGACTTTCTCGCCTGCCTAAGACGTTTCGTGGCCAGAAGAGGCTGCCCTTCGCACATCTTCTCCGATAATGGGACGAATTTCATCGGCGCCCGGGAGGAGATCCGCGAGCTGCAATCACTCACAGAATCTGGAGAGACAAAGAAGGCAGTCATCAAGTTCACCTCGGAGCAATCGATACAGTGGCACCACATTCCACCAGAGCCCCACACTTTGGAGGATTGTGGGAGGCGGGAGTCAAGGCCATGAAGTTACTACTCAGGAAGAATCTCAAACCACATGCCCTGAGAATCGACGAAATGTACACATTGCTGACCGAGATTGAGGCGATCCTCAATTCCAGGCCTTTGGCACCGCTACAAGTTGACGACATTAAAGAAGGAAGCTATCTTACAGCAGGTCACTTCCTCATAGGCAGACCGCTCAAGGCCGCTCCGACACCAAGCCCGACGAAAGAAAATTTATCAAGTTTGAAACGATGGAATCTTGTCAAAAGACTCACCGCGGATCTATGGCAACAGTGGATCGGCACATACCTGGCTTCATGCGCTCAAAGAGCAAAATGGCATCGACCTGGATTCAAACTGAGACCTGGACACCTCGTCTTCGTCAAGGACGAGACGCTCAGAGTACGAGAATGGCCCATAGCTATCGTCACAGAAGTTCACCCAGGAGATGATGGTGAAGTGAGAGCCGTCCACATCAAATGCCGAGGCGAGACGTATCTTCGCCCTGCGCATCTACTCATCCCATTCCTCACCGATGATAACCAAGAACAAGAACCACTTCCTTCCCCGCCCGGGAGGATGTCTGGGACTTCACCCAAACAATGAACTTTGAACATTGAAAAATTGTTGTGTATGTATGTCTTTATCTTTATCCTTTGTTTTGTTGACACTAGCTAGCCACATACGATCCATCTCCCGCCACAATTCACTTCCTGTCACAATTCATCTCAACTTCCCTTTACCGAATCCTAATCCACTTCCATATAAGGTCACCTCTAAACCCACTGGTCTTCCTGGGTTGTTGTTAAAATAAATGTGTGCATGTTTTGTTATAATCTTGTTGCCAACCTCTGAGAACTCATTGAGTTGTTATTGGTGAGAGTGCGCGCTTTTGCGGACGCAGACAAGACTGAAAGCTATCCGGCCATCGGTTGCGTCTGTGTTATACGCCCGCGTCAGATCAAGTTGGCAGACTGGTCCTTCAGATAGGCCATAGCAGGTTATTAACATCTGTTCACTGGGTCTTTTCCTAGCTTCAACTTCTCGAGGTAAGCTTTCTTCGTGTTCCTAACACTGCTTTCTGACACTTTATGGCCCAGCTCATCAGAAAATTTCTCCACAGCTGCTTTATTCCCATTTTCACACGAGTACTTGGCTATATTCACCCTAGTTACATCATCATAAATCTTGTAGGGCCCTCTCTTCTTCCTTTCTCTAGCTACTTGTAAAATCTCACTCACTTGTTTATTGGCAGCTTTGGTAGCCTCATCATCACCTTCTGGGAGCAACTGAGACACAGAACTACTACTTGGAACTAGCCAGCGCTTGAGAGACATCATTAAGAGCTGCTGCATATGGCTAGTGAACTTTGACCCTTGGTTTAAAAAATTCGTGCCCATAAAATTTAGCATTTTAATTAATTTCACTAATTTCGCTAAAATTAATGGCTAGCTAAAATTTCAGGCTTTACAGTACTCTCGCGAACTGACTATTGTACGACCCTCACAATTTGAACAGGTACCAAATTAACTGTACCAGACAATTCACCACAAAGAGCTTTCACCTCAAAAGACTACCAGTACAGAAGCAGAAGTGTAGATAATTAATATTTGTTCACATTCTATTAAAAATATTACTAAACAATATTATAAAATCATAACTCCATATTAGCAGGGCCATAATTACATACAATATGAAATGAACAAAATCAAAGGTTCTGAAGTATGCAATACTATCAAGGGGATCAAAGGAGCTGTGCCTTCTCATTGACCTCTCTACTGGAGTACCATGTCCTCTCTTCTAAATAACCTGGATGTAGTATTCTTCCCTTCAGGAGGCATGACTTCTTAGGAGAACCAAAGGTCTACTATTCTCACCTCTGGAAAACAAGGAAGCCATGTCTTCTGCTTTGCACTTTTGTTGTGAACCTACCCTAGATCCAAGAAGTTGTGCCTTCTCATAATGGGAGCTCATCTATTTCTATGAGAAGAGCATGCCAGCACTTTTCTCTCCTGTTGAGGTAGATTAGACAAGTACTATGATCTAAAATTTGATTCAGGTCTTACTTAAAATAAATCAATAATTGAAATATTATATTATTGTAGAAAAAAAATAACATTAGTAAATGAAAGTAATAATTCACATTTTCTTTTAATGGTGTGCAAATAATGTTATAGTTATAAACCAAAATTGAGGTTTGTATGCGATTTATAAACTCCGAGACACGAGGGTGCAGCCCGAGTGGCGAGGATTTATAAATCGCAATACAAACCTAATGATTTTGGTTTATAACTATTTTATAGCCCAAACATAAACAACGAGCAAAGTATAGCTTTAGCTATCATAGTAATTGTATTAAAGTACCCAAACTCTTCATTATTACATTTTGCTTTGATCTGCCTTCTGTCATAATTATGGTTGCTAAGAACTATATCAGACTTTTCCCCGCTAATACATTTTCTTACGAGCATACCAGACTGTATCCGATTTATAGTTCTTAACGACAAGCGCGGTCGCTCGGGTAACGGGCTATAACATATATATATATATATTATTCATCCGTCACAACAGTAACAGGGATAGAAAAAACATAGCACCAAAAATTCCTGAGAAGTTGAACTTAACACAGGGGTGGCTCATCCAATTGGATATTGAGTGGGCCATGTTGCTTTTATGCAAAGTAGCTACTTACAATTAATAATAAATTCATTACAGTAAACAGCCTTATTAACATTTTTATGACATAAAAAAGTGCAATATCAATGATTAGTGAAAAGTCCAAATATAGCCTTTCTCTGTTCCCCAGCAGCAATAAATTCATTTCCAATGTCTTTCAAATTTAGCTTGTCAAGTCTATCTTGGTGTACGTAAAGAACTAAAAGGTTATTTAGTCTAATCTGAGAAATTGTAGACCGAAGGTATGTTTTCAGACGCCTGAGAGTACTGAATGACCTTTCACTTGACGCATTTGTTGCTGGCAATACCAATAACAATTTTACAAAATTATAACTTGAGAAAACAAGCTCCTTGCTGGTTCAGAAAGCCCCTTCAGGTAAGCTACAATAGAAGATAAGGAAACTTCTCCTGTCAACTTGGCTGATAGTGTCTTGAATTGAATCTCGAGTTCACTGTAATTGAGATCATCTTTATAAACATCTCTGACTACCTTCAACTCTTCATCATAAGCCTTTTCTTGCCACCCTTTCAGAAGAAAATGCTCTAATCTTGAATAAATCCTGTAATCTTGCTGGTCAAAGCGATCAGAAATACACTCAATGCTTAAGTCAATGGCTTCAAAGTACATTCTTCTATAATGATCTATAGGCTCAGATGAAAAATGTCCTATACTTTGACCATCATCATAACGCCTGGGCTGTTTCCTTCTTCTTGGAAGAGCTGGATCGCTAATATCTAACTCTTTTGCTTTCATAGTTACTAATTCCCAGAAACTTTTGAAACTTTCATCTGACCGCAGCGTTTGCAGTGTTTGCTTGACCATTGCAGCTACGTGCTCACCTACAACTGCAGACATACTTTTTGTGCTGTAGTGTAATACTTAAATTATCACAATGCCTCAGTAATAGCTGTGCCAAGGAAGTACCAAAATAAAAATAAAATGTTTTCAATTTGAGCTGATATTCCAGTAATTCGTGCCCTGGTTTCAGAATCTTTGGTTTCATCATACACAATCTCCCAAAAATATTGAAGCACATTATAATTCTCAAGCACACTCTTCAAAGATTCACTGCGTACAGAGTCACATGCAGCCAAGTTTAGTGCGTGCCCAAAACAATGCAAGTATAGAGCTCGAGGCTCTTCCTCTTTAATCCTCTTTTGCCACCCCTTTTCTGGATCCTGACATTGAACTAGCTCCGTGTCTCATCTGCCAAAATAGAATAGAACTCAGCCTGATGCAGATTAGATGTAATGTCACGCATGATTTTATGAGCCATTAACCTTGCTATTTCATTCCGTATATCTTTAGAAACATATGTGTAATTCCTACGACTAAGCCACTGGGATATATTGGGATTAACAACTGATCGAAGCAGAAGTAGTTGCATAAAATTCGAGTTTATTTCATTGCTTTCTTCACTCCACTTTCTGAAAGGTATGCCTTGCCTAGCTAAGAACCGTATATTTTCTAAAATAGTTAATAGAACCTTACGGTTTTCATGCTTTTTGCTGGCATGTCCAATGTCAAGATGCTCATCAATACTCCTTGTATTATTCGGTAAAATCAAAGGTGCTTCACAAGCCTCCATATGATGGTCAGAATCTTGGTGCTTCTTCACTTTGGAAAGTCCATCTTTCCAGTTAGAAAACCCGGTCGAAAGCTAAAAAATTAATTCAGCTTACTAAGTGCCACATTATAACTACTTACACTTACAAATGCAAGATCTGGCTTAGTAGAAGTCAAAAAGTTTTCTTTTCAGCAACTGCTTTGACACAAACATGACAAAACAGAGCATCTTTTGCAACATCATAGTGAAGATAAGGGTAGTCTTCAAACCAGTGGGCCTGGCAAGATCGTAACCTTGATCCATATTTTTTCTTGGGGAATACAAATGTTTTGTCAGGATGAAAAGGTTCACTGCCTTTTAAATGTTCACTAACTGAAGCAACAGCCATCTTTTTTTTAAAGGCAGCTGGTACAGTACTAGTACATCATTACATCATATACATGAAGTACATCATAGTGTACTTTAAACTCTGTCAGGCATGCTCAGTGTAGTGTGATGACCTGCTAGTTAAAAAGCTATAGCAATTATTGTTTTTAGCCAGTTAATTCTATAAATATTGGGTGGGCCATGGCCCACCCTAGCGAGCCACCCCTGTAATACACTGAAACTGCTTCTAACTTCTGTTTGTGGGGTGTAAGTCCACAAGCAGCAAATATTATTGTTTCCTTCTGAAGGACCACTCTGCTAGTCAGAGGACACACACACAGACTAGCCTTGTAGACAATAATGACTAGTAGTCACACTATGTATGCATGTCGATCAGGCAGTCAACATCATCCCTCACTGTACTAAGTACGGCCCGTACCGGGTCGACCCCTTACCTAACGCACCCGCATCACACGCCCCTCAGTTCTCTGATTATCTTGTGCATTGTACACCAATATTTGATCCTCTCTGATCCGATCCTGATCGCGCATAGCGCTTAACTACCTTCTTTTAGGTGTGTGTGACTTTATTAGTTTCCTGTGTGAGTAGATCCTCAACTGCTCTTCAACTAAAATGCAGGAGGGTGACACACTAGCTACCGCTACTAGCACTCAACACACAGGATTCACAAAGATTCAGTCTACAGAAAACTCATTCATTCAATTCAATACATGTGACAGAATGATTCTAAAAAATGCACACTGGTGTGAGAAATAGAAAAAAATGTATGTTAATGAATTCAAAGATAATAATTAGTTTGGTGTTTGGGAGACCCAAACATACTGGGGGCCAGGTAGGAAATGCAAAACTAGTGAATTATCCTTATTTCTCAATTTCATGTTCCAAATGCAGTGGAATCAATCTGTTCACAGCTCTTTTGTATACATTTCCATTGCTGATTACCTCCACAGCCCTAACCATTCCATCCTTTCCCGGAAAGACTTTCACAATCCTTGCCAATGGCCATCTGTTGTTTTTCATCAATGTCTCATCCTTCACATAGACTATCTCATTGATTTGTGGATTTTCTTTTCTATTTTCCACTTGCATCTTGATTGAAGTGACTGCAGGTAACCAGCCTTCCAGGCAGTCTCGTATTCTTGACACAGTTTTTGTACCAGCTGCCATCTCCTTAATGATGACATTTGGCTGTTGTTGCTGCTGGAGTTGGTGGTGATTTGATGGGCCTGTGTATAAAGAAGTGAGATGGTGTGATGACCAAGCCATCCTCTGATTCCACACTGTCAGTTGCCACAAGTGGCCTGCTATTCATGATTGCTTCTACTTCTGTGATTACATTGATCATCTCACCGAGCTTCAATGGGTGTATATATTAATATATTTAGAGAGAATCACTGACCAAAAAAAACAAAAAAGTTAAAACACCAAACGTTTCAGCTACGGACTGTAGCCTTCATCAGTGGTAATGATTCAAAAATAAAAATAAATAGTTACTATGACAGGTGAAAGCCTAAGGGTGATACATGTTAAAGCACTATGAGTCCTGAGGGTTAGCTATTTTGTTTTTTTGTTTATATGTTTCACTAGACTACCATAAACTTGAGGCAACAATCCTGTTAAAGCAGTATGAGTCCTGAGGGTTAGCTATTTTGTTTTTTTGTTTATATGTTTCACTAGACTACCATAAACTTGAGGCAACAATCCTTCATCTCTGTTGATTTTGCTCCCTTTAGTTTTAATGTACCATGACTCCAAATAACAACGAGGGTATAATTGATGGCAAATGTCAATCACTTTACCACTCTTCCAATCAATAACATGACTCTCTTTCTTTGCATGTTCTGCAACAGCTGAAAAATGATAAGGTGAAGTTAGAGCTTGCTTATGCTCTTTTAGCCTATGTGTTATTGTTCGTCCAGTTTGCCCAATATAAGAAATGTGACAAGTTCCACATGATACCTGGTATATCACTCCTGTTTGTGACTCAACTGGAATGGGATCTTTTGGATGAACTAGAAGCTGCCTGAGGGTAGTGATTGACATTTGCCATCAATTATACCCTCGTTGTTATTTGGAGTCATGGTACATTAAAACTAAAGGGAGCAAAATCAACAGAGATGAAGGATTGTTGCCTCAAGTTTATGGTAGTCTAGTGAAACATATAAACAAAAAAACAAAATAGCTAACCCTCAGGACTCATAGTGCTTTAACATGTATCACCCTTAGGCTTTCACCTGTCATAGTAACTATTTATTTTTATTTTTGAATCATTACCACTGATGAAGGCTACAGTCCGTAGCTGAAACGTTTGGTGTTTTAACTTTTTTGTTTTTTTTGGTCAGTGATTCTCTCTAAATATATTAATATGTCTACAATACCTGATCACATAGGATTTTACAGATTTATACATGACATCAATGGGTGTGGTGCCACTATCTTTTTTATCAGCTTCTTCATTACCTTGACACCAGCCTCCCAGAGCCCACCAAAGTGTGGTGCCCTGGGTGGTGAAAAATGCCATTTGATGTGTTGTGTGTCTTGTGACATTGTCAACTGCTGCTGTGATTTGGCCATCACCTGCTGCAATTGCTTATCTCATTTGCTGCACCCACAAAGTTGCTGCCATTATCACTGTAGATGTCACTTGGGCAGCCCCTTCTATTAGCAAATCTTTTAAGGGCAGCAATGAAGTCATCTGTACTCAATGATTTGCATATCTCCAAATACATGGCTCTGGTTGTCATACATACAAATAGACACAAACACTTGAAGTATATTGGCTTCCTTGTGGCTCCCTCTCTTAATGTAATGGGGCCAGCAAAATCAATTCCTGTCACCATGAATGGTGGCTGCAATGTTGTTCTCACAGGGGGCAGCATTCCCATTTGTTGTGCCAATGGATTTGAATTCACTTGCTGGCACTTCGCACAATTTCTGGCAATTCACTTTAGCTAATTCTTGATGCCAATGATAAAGTACTCATTTCCAATGATACTAATTGGCGAGCGAGACACTTACAGGGGTAACACAATCGAAATCAGGGATGTTTATTTATTTATTTATTTATTTGTATATATGTTTGGACGTACGTATGTCATTTTGTACTTTGACCCTCGCATTTTTGTGGGTTAGTAATGTGTTTGACCCCGTCCCAAATTGCACTAAACAGAATCCTCTGGTTTATCGATCAGTACCCGTATCACCCTAGAAATTGAATTGTTCACCATTTTGAATTCTTTTGCGGGTGCAGTTAAAACTTGAAAACTTAAGGGACTTCCATTTCTATTCCAGTTTGTGACGGTGGTAAGTCAATGTGCTCTTTGTCATGTTTATAAGTTGTGTGCAACAGTATTTACTTGAAAATGCATTATCCACTAGATTAACTACGAAGGTAAGTCTGTGTAGGTGCATGTCCAGTTGTGTCAAAGCATTGTGTGTTACAACCACTACTTAGCTAAAGAATATCACAAAGAAAACTTTTAAATAACGTGTATTGTTTTGTTGTTGTTTTTTCCTTCAATTCAAGCAGTTGCAGAGAGTTAGTTGTTGTTACTATGGCACTGAAATCCCTTTACCCTGTATGCTGAATAAACAAACTGGACCATATTTTCAGTAGCTTTAGCGTTAGAAGTCAAAATCATTCTTATAAAAATAGTATAGTCTTTAGGCTCGCTCGCCATTTGTGCTCAAGGACATCACTAGTTAGTGTGGTAACATTTGCATGCTTGTACTTGTTGTGACATGTCGCCAACATCAATTTGGTCAACCTGTGCTTTGCTGCTAGTGGTATCAGCTGTCTCTCTCCCACTCTTCCATGGCCAACAATAATTTGTTTGTCAGTATCCATGCTGACACACAGCACCCCTAAGGGTGAGCCCTATACCAACTTAGCTTTTTTAGACAATGAAAGCCATTCAGCAGGAAAGCTTTGCTTTTATTGCACTCAAATTAGAGCATACTTCGCACACTGCAAATCATCAAAACTCAAGTGTGTGGGATTGGGTGGGGCAGTGGATGGGGCTTGCTTCCTGTGTTTGTAGGCATTGACAAATTTTAGCAGCCAGGCTGCAATTCGGTCAACTTTGTATAGGAAGAATACAGCTCCATTGAGCTACTAGTTTGGCACCTTCTAATTCTAATTCAGGCAGTGTTCTAGCTTTTAGAGGACACGCCCTGGCTTTGGAACACAGCAGGTCACGACACAGTGGTGTCACTGACTTGTATCCTGACATATACTGCTGCTGCAAATGCTTTACAGCTGCTGTCAGCAAAGCCATGCAACATAACCTTACCCACATCACTGACTGCTCCAGTGTATCTGTGAATGAGATGAAACCTTACCACATTAATGTCACGACACCTTACCACATTAATGTCACACAACCATTTTTTCCATTCACACAATACGTGATCAGACACAGCATCATCCCAGCCAACCTGTTTCTCCCACAGAGACTGCAAAATTATTTTTCCAGTGATTACAAAAGGTGCAACCAGCCCCAAAACATCATGTACCCCAGCAACTACTCTAGCCACCACCCTCTTTGTCACCTCACCATGTTGTGGCAAAGTGGGAGTGGTCACAAATAAGCAGTCCATGCTGGCATCCCAATGTATTCCAAGGGTTTTCAGGGCATCATGTCTCACCAACAATTTTCTGTCTTCTTTCTCAACCAAGTCCTGTGGTATTGACTTCAGCATTTCTGTTGATGATGATCTCCACTTCTTTAGAGTCATTCCTGCTGCAGCAAGCAGCTCACAAAGTGATTGTTGCAATTGTATTGCTTCATCAACTGTTGAAGCACCTGACAAAAAGTCATCCACATAGAATGAGTGCAGCACTTCTTCACATGCCTGTGGAAATTTGTCTTTGTTTCTTTCAGCATGCAACCTGATGAGAGGTAGCCACAAATGGTGAGGGTCTGATTCCAAAAGTGACTCTTGTCATTCTGGCTGTGGCAATTTTTCCATCACTTAAGAATCTGTGGTATTCTCAATCATCAGCATGTAGCTCCACCTCCCTATACATCTTGCTGATGTCTGCTGTCAGTGCGACTTTGTTGCTTCTGAATTTGAGCAGAACATCAGCAATCAATGGGTAGAGATTTGGGCCCACCAAAAACAATTCATTAACAGCAACTCCATTTGATGACTTTGCTGAGCCATCAAAAACTGGTCTTGTTTTTGTTGATGTTGAGTCAGGCTTCAGCACACCTTGTACAGGTAAATAAAATTTTCCACTTTCCATTTCATTTTGTGGGACAATCTCTGCATGCTTCATAGCGATGTAACTGTTGAGCTCATCATTGAATGGTTCCAATGCTCCAATTTTTGCCATTTTCCTCTCATTTTGAAAGAATCTGGCCTTGGCCATTTTCTGTGACTCACCAAGGCTTGGTGGATCTGCCACTTGTGGCAATTTTCAGGAATACCTGCCATAATCGCCTTGCTTGACAGAGCTGTTAAATTGTTCCACAGCTGACTTTTCTTCTTGTGTCAATTTTAGTGCTGTGGGCGCCTTTTCCAGCTGATACATTGTTTGAAACAGCTTTGCATCTTCATCTTCTGTCAGTTCTACTTTCAATGACACCATTTCTTCATTTTTGTTGCTTGATGCAGCTGGGCCAGATACTGACCATCTAAAGATGGCGTTTATGGCAGTAATTCTAGCTTCGTCACAAAATTTCTTCTCATCACTAGTCCAAAAAAGAGGCAAGTCGTTGGTGTCTATGATGACATCAAGTTCTGTGGATTGCAGTAACTTGTGTTTAGCGACTTCTTGTGGCTTTTCTGGTGGTGTGGCAGCAGGTAATGTTGGAGCAATGGCAACTCAAACTGGAATTGACACAGCTGACGAATGGACAGTTGAAACATCCGAAGTTGCTCAGTGTGATATTGTACTCTCAGCAACAGTTCCTTTCATTACAATGTCCACAGGTTTCCTTTCAGGCTGCAAATAACTGGCAATGTACTCGGACACAATAAAGTGGGTGGAACAATTGTCCAATGCAGCCCTAGCTGTAATTTTCCTGTTTTTTGCTGACAGTGTCACCAAGGCAGTATGTATGAATCCTGCTCCGAGTGTTGTTGTGACATTCTTGTTGCTGATGCTACCATTGACGGCGTCACTTTCTGTTGTTTCTTTTGTCACCACAGTGAGTGATATGCCATTCTTCTTCACTTCATCTTCTTTGTGTAGTAAGTAGTTATGCTTTTGTTTGCAATGCTTGCAAACATAAGTTGATGTGCAGTTGGCAACTGCATGGCTGTTGTGTAGGCAGTTGTGGCAACACTTGTATTGCCTTACCCATTGCCATCTTTGATTCACTGTTGCCTCTTTGAATTTCTTGCATCTGTACAGGGGATGCTGCCCATCTTTACACACAGGACGCAACTTTGTTTGTGTGTCAGCTTTGTTTGCTGAGTCGGCACTAGTTGTTGCTGCTTGTTGTGGTGCTGCTACAACATTGTGGTGCACATACTGCTGGTGGTACTGCTTTCCATGGAATTTTGGTGGTGCTTCTGTGGTGACTTGCTGTGCTGCAGCACTTCTGCTTTTCTTTGGCAGATTCAGTGACAATGGAGTCACAAAGGATGTGAGGGTGTTGAGGTTAGGCAATGTTTCATCACAACCAAGATGCTTTGTCCATTCATTCAACACTTAATCCTTGACCACCAATGCCACTGCTAACATTTCAATATCTTTGGCCTTCAATTTCTTCATTTCCCCCAACACTCTCTGTGTCCTGTCAATAATCATCTTCATGCTCTCCCTGCTATAATCATATTTGTTGCTTTTCACAAGCTCATCTACCAATTGTGGAAAAATGACACTTTTCCTTGCATAGTTGGATTGCAGCTCCACCATTGCTGCTGCATAGCCACTGGCATGACAATCCAGCACTATCTTCTTTGCTTCATCATTCTCCATTGCCTCAGCTAAAATGCACAGTTTGTCAGAGTCTGAGTAGTACTCTTTGTGCACATCCATGATGGCGGTAAATCTTTCTTTGAATACATGGAATTCTCTTGGCTTGCCACTGAAGGGTGGTGGGTTGATTTTGTATGGTGGTGGTGCAGCAGATACAGCACTAACTTTTGGCACAGTTTCTGTTGTTGTTGCCACTGTTTTTTCTGCTGTGGCAAATAATTTAGTAGACAGCTCTTCATGCAGCTGCTCAGCTCTGTGCAGCTGTCCTCCAATGTAGGGCTAGGCAATGGCTTTATATGGAGTCATGTCTCCAATCAATGCCTCCAACTCTTCTCGGTGAGCATTACCATCAACGCTAAATGTTGCTGATCCACTGATGCTGGTTTTCAGCCAAAGTGATGAACTCTTCTGTATCTTGCTATTCCTTTGACACAGGTTTCCCAAGACTGCATACTCTTCTAGCTTTTCCAGCTCTCCACCATAAGCTTCTTCTAATGCTTCATTCCCTTCATTTTCTCCTTCAATTTCAGCTGCCGATTTTCCTTCCAATTCTAATGCACCCACATAAGCTTGGTGCATTTCACTCTGCTCTTCCAACGCTCTTTTGATAATTTCAATTTTTGCTTCCAATTCCTTTGTTTTGATTGTTGTTAAATCCTCAGCAACCAATTTCATTGCATATTTAACTGCTTTGGTAATTTTGGTTCTGCAAGTTGATCTTTTTCCCTTTGAATGTATTGCTGTCAGTCATTATCTTTCTTTTTCTTGTTACTTCTTGTACAGAAATAATTTAAATTGCAATTGCGGTGTTGATTAGCTCAGTAGAATTGCTATTTCAAATAACTATTTCCAATTTCAAATAACTATTTCCAATTTCTTTCAGTAGCAGGTTTTTAATTCTGCCTTTCCACTGCTTGCTGTGATAAACTTGTACAGCTCCACTGCTTAGCACATGATTTCGTCTTGTAGCCACTTTCTGCAGTAACTTGTACAGTTCCACAGTTGTTTGTGACTTTCTTTGTTTTCTTTCTTCTCCTTCAACAGCTCCGCTAAAATGCTGGCTCACTCCTCTCCTTCACTGTTGCCAGATCCGGCTCGAAGGACCAAATGTTTGTGGTGTGTGAGACTTTATTAGTTTCCTGTGTGAGTAGATCCTCAACTGCTCTTCAACTAAAATGCAGGAGGGTGACACACTAGCTACCGCTACTAGCACTTTCAACACACAGGATTCACAAAGATTCAGTCTACAGAAAACTCATTCATTCAATTCAATGCATGTGACAAAATGATTCTAAAAAACGCACACTGGTGTGAGTTAAATAGAAAAAATGTAATGTTAATGAATTCAAAGATAATAATTAGTTTGGTGTTGCGGAGACCCAAACAACTTCTATCCGCTACACCAACCTTCTATCAAGCTCTCCAAATATACCAAAGCAGATTCTTCCTTCAAGTCGCAGCTGTGAGCCGTGATATATCTATTCTAAACGAGTGACTCCAGGTGCCATTAATACGCTGCCGCTTCTTCATCGTCTAGGACCCTCCAGTATATTCCAGAAGTCTTGTACTCTTCCCCGCGGGGCTCACTCGCACAGTAACTCTTCTTTTGTGTTTGCTTACCAGTTCTAATTAGAGCCTCCACTACCTGGAGTTTTACCCACAATAAATTGCGTGCTCAGAGTTGGGGGGCGGTGTTGAAGAATCTAATGAATACGAATCAATAGTTAGCTTCGTACCTAAAAATCGATATTCAGAAGTACTGGATGGCCAGAATGAGCTCATATTTTGTACACAGGGTACATTTAAAAAAAATTACGAGTTTTTTCTTTTAAATAGGATACAAAAAAATAATATAAAAATAATTAAAAAAATGGAAAATAATGTTTTGTGATGACCGAAGTGAAGACTAAATAGAAGCATTGAAAGATCAAGAAGATGGTATGTGAGAAAATATAACAACAACGACAACGTAATTCATAATGCATGTGCATCACTTATGATAGAGGGGATGCTAAAATATTGGTAATACCGTAATCTAAATATGTGACCGTCTACAGGAAAATCGGGCACAACGCGGCCCCGACGAAAAATTTTTTTTTGCACTTACACACTCCTCCGAAAGCAGATATTGTGCTCTCCAAGTTTTAGCGCCGTAGCTTTAGCCATTCGCGCTATATGTCACCTAACCGTTCCCTTCGTTAGGCTTATTTAATACAATTTTAAGGGTGCCCTGCCACCGGAAACCGAGGCCCGTAACCGCAAATTGACTGTTTTTGCTATGTCTTTATATTTCTGTTTCTGTGTACTGTGGGCTTACTTTGTTGTTACAGATGGAATGAGCACCAATAGAGGACTCCAGCAAGCCAAATTTGAAGAATGAAGACCCGTCTGGGACGGCGATACAGCTCTGCACACCGGCTACTATTCAGTGTTATTTCGAAGCGGCCGAAGTAACTAGCGTGCTCATTTTTTTTCCAGAGGTAGCTAGCGGGCTTCTTCGCAACATTACAGAGCCATATTTCTAATATCTATATTCTTTTTTTGTAAATAGTAAAATTTTCGTGCCGTTTTACTCCTGCGTTATTCCAAAAAAATCTCTCTGTAACTTTATTCTAAGGGGGGTATGCTGCTTGTGCGCAAAATTTGGATTCAATTCAATGATACAATTCCACGAAATATTGATTTATATTTTCAAGTTCACTACTGATTCGCTATTTTACCCCGCCCCCCATAACGTTGAGCTCCGCGAACGCGCAATTTATTGGTAAGATCATAATCAATTGACTTGTGGTAGCTCTAAAAAGAGCCCATTTGTAAACAAAAATAAGAAATACAATAATGAGCCGTGAGATGGCCGTTGTAACTTTGCAAAAGGTTAGTCCCCGGAGCAGAAGTGACGGCGTATTCCCAATGTTGCTTGGAGTTGGTTGCTCATTAGTGAGAGCGGGGTAGTTCAGCACAAATTTCAGACTTGTAGGTGATATGGCTGAAGAATATAGCGGTAGCAATCCCGACAGAAAGAACTGAAGTGATGATGACGGAGTCTATACGCAGCCAAGTCTGAATAAGGTTGGTGGAATAGTAGGAGCTGGTACCAGTCAGGATGGAGTTGGTCACCGTTGAGACAGAGTTTTAAGCTGCTCCAATGGCTTCACAAGTACAGCCTCACACCGTACCCTGAAAGTATAATAGAAGGATGTTATTTGAGGTGACTGTTTCAGACTAGTACACTATAGTTATAAAGTTATAGCTCGGGACCTGTTTGTCCACCTGCTTCGCGGTAATTTGGCGCCAAAGTTAATTGATCCGGGTAGAAATTGAGAGCTGGCCACGCGTGAATAGATTGCATGCGAGGGTTGGGTTAAGGGCGGTTCTGCGGTATTATACTGAATGATTAAACGACCACAGGTCCCGGTGGCAGGGCACCCTTAAGAACTAAATCGATCTTTTTGCGACGTCTACGCATGCCGCGTTGTGCCCGATTTTCCCATAGACGGTCACATATGCTTTACAATCAATACAAAGTGTGCCAAATGCCAATCTTTGTATTGAGATGTACACACATTGTACACACAAACATACACACATTAATTTATATCTCAGATGCTACAAATACTTCATCAGGGGATGCAAAAGTAAGATCTAATGCTACATTTTCCTCACTTCTTCCTGGGAAAATACTACACCTTACAGTAATTAGTCCACTGAAAAAAATTCGAGGCAGAGGGAATAAACCTGCAGCCAAGGAATGCTGGAAAATGCTTCATGATGCTGGCCTAGGTACTCTAAGAGAAAACAAAGCTTATCGTGGAACTGGTTTTAGTAAGTTCTAATTTGATTACTATCAAAATTTACTATTTTGTAATTTTTTGTTATTATGAATTCCACAAGGGAGACATTCCACTGGATTCTGAAAAAAAAATCCAATTTGTAGAAAAACTGGAATCTTTCAGTGTTTCACTATCACAATACCGGGCTACTCTAGAAATGAATGAATTAACTTAGTGAGTGTTGTTTACATTGAATTTAAATGAGGTTTTATAAGCACATTTTTTATATATATTTTAGTGGCACTACAAATCGCACAACAACCCTGTGACACCATAAAAATCACCACGTTTGCGAGAAAAAGAAATAGACACAGACCTTCCCTCATCAAAAAGTAGAAGAGTACTGAACTTGGATTAACATAACTGAAATTGCTACACATCAATCAATGAACACTAATGTTTAATGCTGCTTACTGACACCACCAAAAAAATTCCATCCAAATGATTTAGAATTTTGTCCTTCCCATTGTGCAAGGTATTAGAACCAAGCTTGAGAGGAGCCAAATCAACATTTCTGAATTTTCAGGGGAGGGGAGGGGGGCGTTTTTTCATTTTCCTAAAATTAATGAAAAACTTATGGCAATTCGTCAAGCATGAAGGTCAAAATAATTGTCAAGGGAAAATTCCCACATAATGCCTGGTTGTGCCATTACTGGTCTTCTTTCCTCTATATTTAGTTCGCTGCTGCTTCTATTTTTAGAACTTTGATTCTTGGGTGAAGGGGTTTGAGGCAAAGAGAGAAAAAGAACCAAAAGAAAAAAAGAAAGTTCAAGAGAAAAATAAAAAGAATAAAAACAATTTAAGAAACACATACAGCTATAACAAATGGAGAAGAACAGGTGTAGGTTGAATTATACAGATTTACTCCAAAGAATATTATTTGAAATAACACAAATGTTGTGAACATTTCTAATAATCTCCAGCATGCATCAAACTAACACATGCTGAAACAGATATATATGTAGGCATGTATGTACATAATCTGAGGTATTTCCCCCTTACTTTTAATAATACTCTTTGTCCCCATTTAGAAAATGCTTCTGGGGGTATTACATAGGTTGACATCCACAGATAGTCCGGAATATCCAGGGAATCCGTGGATACTCTGCCAAGGGGGCATTATATAGGTTGACATCCACATATCCAGGGAATCTGTGGATACTCTGCCAAGCGGGTATTATATAGGTTGCCATCCACAGATAGCCCGGGGATGTCCAGTGTATCCAGGGAATCCGTGGATACTCTGCCAAGGGGGTATTATATAGGTTGGCATACACGGATAATCTGGGGATGTCCAGAGTATCCTGTGAATCCATGGATACACTGCCAAGGGGGTATTCCAAGGGGTTATTATATAGGTTGGCATCCACGGATACTCTAAGGATGTCCAGAGTATCCGGGGACCATGGAAGGACACTGGATAACTGACGGCATTCTTGGACAACCCTCGCATTGAAGACACTCAACCATACGTAAATTAAAAAAACCTCACCATTTTTTGAGCTGCCAAGTGTCGCTTGTTAGTTCTCAAAACTCATTACGATGTTTAGCTGTCCATTTGGCTAGTTTAAAATACATTAGGATGCCCTTTGGCCTGAAAAATACACCTGCCATTTTTCAGGCTGCTGTTGATGTAGTTCTTGAGCCTTTTGTAGGTATTATGTTGATGACATCATTTTTAGTAAGAATTGGTGCGACCATCTGAAGGACATTGTCAGGGTTATTAATTGTGTAGGCAAGGCTAGTTTGAAGGTAAATGCGCTTAGTGTGAATTTGGCAAGAGATACCTGGATTACCTTGGTCACAGAGTGCCAGTGGGTTGTAGGAAGCAAGCAGTACCTGAGGTGAGAATTAAGTACATGGCCAATTATGGTGGGCCAAAGACTAATAAACAACTTAGGTCCTTTTTGGGTAGCATTGGCTACACAATAGACAATTTGTTGCTGAGTTTGCTAGGTTCTCTTCCCAACTAAGTCCTGCTACGTCTCTCTTCTCGCCACACACAGTCATCTGGACCAGGGAGAAGAACACTGCCTTCAGAAGGCTACGTGAGTGTCTGTGTGAAAGTGTATTGTTGTATGTACCTTGTGATGACGTATTTGTATTGTGTACCAATGCTTCTGGTTGTGGCATCGGTGCATGTCTACATATTCTACGAGATGGAGTCAAATACCCTGTGGTCTTCTATCGCAGACACCTGCAAGGGGCGCAGAAGAATTACTCTGTCACAGATATGCTATCCCTGGCTATTGTGGCAGCTGCCAACCACTTTGATTATTACTTGGATGGGACGAGTTTCAATGTATTCACAGATCATAAAGCCTGTGAATTCCTGTTATCAAGTGAGAAGTTAAACAACAGACTGTCGAGGATGTCCCTGAAATTAAAGTCCAAAGAAATTAAGATAATCTACAAGCCTGATAAGGCCAATGGTAATGCCGACGGGCTCAGTCAACAGGATTTTGATATGGACGGAGAGTAACTTCAGGAGTCTGATCCTGGAGTTTATCAGCTTAGCCAGACAGGCCATAGCTTAGAGGTGAGGTATATGGATGCAGCCTCCTGAAGGCAAAGAACAAGAATTAAACAGATTTGTATAAATATTGTATTTATGTATGCAAGACTGAAGGGTAGGTGTGTGAACATATTTCTGTGATAGTTAGCTACTGTGTGTGAATGTGTTATCATTTCCTGTGTTAATTTAGTTTCCTTCCTTGGTCTGAGCATGCTCATGCAAAGTAATAAAAGGTGAGCACATGCTAGTCCAGGCCACTTTTCCTGATTCATATCAAAGACTTAAAACTCTTGCCTAGGCTTGGGGCAGAAACTTTGCTGGTTAGCTATCCAGGTGCCTGCATAACTCAAGTGGAGAAAGACTCGTGGCAGTGCCACTTACATATATTATGTAACAATACTGTAGTTTTATGTAACCTACTAACTAGGCAGGCTCGTTCGATATTTGTGGTCAAGCACACTACTAGTATATATATATATAAGTATGGATGGTACGTAAGCCTCTCAAGCGTGCACAGGTGCCTTTTTTCTCCTAAAAACACGGCTTTTCAGACTTGACCCCAGTTGTTTCGGATATTACTGCATTAACTAAGTCTTACTTAGTTAATGCGAGAGAATTCCTGCGAAAACACTTGTTTTTCAAGTCACAAAAAGTTGCAGCAACTGGTTACTTTGGCATTGAAACCCATTTACCAGACACACATTTCAAAACTTTGCCGTATTGGGGGACTCTGAAGTGACGATTGTTGGTTGTCAAGAGCCACTGGTAGTCATGCCTTAATATTAAATTACCTCAGTTTCCCCAGAATAGTGGTATTGGAGAAACTGAGGTAAGTACTTAATTTCATATTTGTTAATACTACACACACATAGTACTAACACTGTGCACGCACATAGTGTGAACAGTTAAAATTACAAAAATAACTCTGGCCTATTTTTTGTGTATCTGAGAGCTTGCTGGTAATTCAGATAGTTAGAATGGCTTAAATCTGATAGTACAGAAATTACTACTACTCATGAAAACAAGGCAAGTTGCTAAAATTAATGGTCTTTTGTTTTTGTACCTGAGAACTTGTTCAAGAGTTACCAGTGAGTTAAAATGGCTTAAGTTTGATATTATAACAACAACTCAGGTAAGAGAGTAATTTTTTTTTAATTAATGGCCAACTGCTATTATACTGCTTTGCAAGAACTAAGCTAAAATATAAATTATGCAGTAACAATAATGTAGTTTTAATTAGGCAGGCTCATTCAATATTTGTGCTCAAGCACACCACTAGTTTATATATATGTTTGGACGTACATAAATCATTTTGTACTTTGACCCTCATGTTTTTGTGTTTGCTAGGAGGTCAACCCCATCCCATATTCCACTAAACAGAATCCTCTGATTTATTGATCTTTACCCATATCATTCCTATAGAAATTGAATTGTATAGCTATTAGTCATAGCTACATGCCCTACTCAACAGTGTTGTTCTTTACCTGAATATCCATTGCATGAAGCACAAAGGTAAGTCTTGTGTTGGTATGTTCAGTAAACATGTATGTATGAAAGTGTTGTGTGTTACATCTACTGAAGAATAGCACAACTGAATGTTTTAGTAGTAAATAAATATGTGACCGGATTTGGGAAAATCCGCCTAAACGTGGCAAACAATTTTTTTCAGTATCACCATGTAAAGCCTTATGGGTCGATTTTTTTCGAAAAATTTTTATGGCAGAAATGGATAGACACCAGTTAGCTCTAGCTTATGACGCAGTTGTACGCTCTGGCGAGCTCTAGAACTCACACTAGGAGGCTAGAAGCACTAGCCGGTTGGACTCGTGTACGGAGAGTTGCTAAGAAATTATTGGCGGGCTTTTCACTAACAGCCGGGGAAAAAACTGTAGCTAACTAATTCACTTACTATTCTACATAATTTACGTACTCACGCAATTTTCGTCATCATAGTTTCTTAAGGAGCCCTGCATTAAGCCTTTTAGACTTCTTTCAATCCGCCTGTAACCGGTTTATTCCATAGTGTCCCGGAGACACGCAGTAATAGTATACGGACATAAGGCACGCCCCCTGACCTTAGCAACGCCTTTACCCGGCGTTTTTTAGAAATCAGCAATAATAAGTTTAGCAAAAATACTGAAGTGTTGTGATGCTTAAGGAGCCCTGCATTAAGCCTTTTAGACTTCTTTCAATCCGCCTGTAACCGGTTTATTCCATAGTGTCCCGGAGACACGCAGTAATAGTATACGGACATAAGGCACGCCCCCTTCAAATTGATTGCAAGTTGGTACAGATTATATACAGTGATATGGTATAGAACTATGATGGGTAGGAAGTAGGTGGAGATTTAGATGAATATGATTAAGTTTTAAGATGAGAGGCACCCGCAAGCAGGCTGGCCAAAGGTAAGGTGTGAGTGTTAAATGATGAGATAAATGAGGTGGTAATCAATAACTCTGTTTCAAGTTCTGACGAATGGCTGTCCTCCTATGTGGGGGTGGTTCCGACAGACAGTTATCCTGAGATTGACCACTCTGGGTGGAGCCCAGACAATTATTGATTCACTAGCTATTAGCTATGCCCTATAATCGATACACTACTACTGACATATGCCTATTATGAGAATTCATATTGAAGTTTGGAATACACTAAGTTTACTGTAACTTATTGCATACAATGTGAAATTATATAGCAGTTTGCATGTATAGAAGATCTACTTACTAGTTGGATGTGTTATATTTTTAAAAATTGTAATGTTTGAAATCACTGCCACTAAAAACGCACATGACATGGTAGAACTGCATCGATTACTTGCTTTCACACAAATCTTAAAATTATCTGTGTGTGTGTGTAATGAAATAGTCCCATTATATATATTTGAAGGAAAAACACTTTGATTACAATGCCCATTTGAACAATATACAGTATATGAATCTATGTGTATTCCTTGACTCCAATACAAATAAATGGTATTGAATTGTTTGTAGATTGAGGTAATAGTTGGCATTGTAATATCTAAAATATGAATAATGTAATTATACATTTATATACATTAATTATCATAAATTTTGGTAAAGTTTGAACTTAAAAACCTCAAGTATTTGACAATCCCACATGTACATAAACACACATCCACACATCTATGACTCCCCTTCCCATTACACACACACATACACAAACACACACACATGACAAATAGGATGAAAGTAATAGTTTCAGGCAATTCTTGAGCGAGTGAAATAACTATTACGGGAGAAAAATTGAAAATCAGGTATATATATTATATAGAATAGTTAAACCATGGATCCCAAGAATTATCGTTGATAACTGTTCTGATTCCAAGGGCAAAGTCCAAGGGAGAGAGGTCGTATCTAGCGATAATCCCAAGAGTTACCATGATTCAACTATTTTATACCATGGTAACCTTTCTGAAAAGTAAAAAACCACATAAAAAAGCAGATATCTTTGTTTTGAGGGAGAAAATGTGTCCAGTTGATGCAGCGAGGTCCTTCCAAAACACCAACAACAAGATGCATTTCGTTCCCTTTCCGTTGCCGTCACACAAAAACAAGGGTAATTCAACAATGATATCTGGCAATGTTCACCAGACAGGACTTTATACTCAAATAAATAATTCTCCAGTCATACAAATAATAAACAAAACTAGATTATCATTCGTAACTAAAAAACATGATACATCACTCTATATCATAATTATTTATGCATCTCACTCTTTTTTTTAATAATTGGAAATATTTTCTCTTTTTAACAGCCTATATTTTTAATTATAACTTAACCGGACGTTTCGACTTCTTGCCTAGGTGAAACAGAGTAAAAGAACATCAGGATGCTTGTAAGAGAGGTGATGAGAAGGTTTCAGCCATTGCTGAACATGCTTGGCAGCAGCATCACCCCATTAAATAGGAAGAGGTAAGCGTTGTAGACAGAGCCAGTAAGAATCGTGAGTTGAAGATCAAGGAAGCTCTACACATACAGATGACACTTGGCAACAATAAGTTTAATAGGGACATAGGTTTAGAGCTTCCAGGATGCTGGTTGTCCATGCTGCATGCAAATCACCCTCCAGGATATAATAAACAGTAAGCGTGGCCTCCAGAAATCTTGCTGTTTATTTTGTTATTATATCACCACGGAGAGTTCGACCTCAGTTGACCCCTGAAGAGGACTTCCGCAAGAAGTCGAAACTTCGGGTTAAGTAATAATTAAAAATATTGGCTGTTAATGTTCCAATTATTATAATTATTTCAGCCAAGAATGACTAAATCACTCTTTTGTTGTAGACAAAAATCATTCTGTGTGCAATTTAAACTATCAGAGCGAAAACAAAAATACGCGAGGGTCAAAGTACAAAAGGCAAATCTCCAGCGTGAGGAAGGCTAGAGGAGCGAGCTAGAGCGTGCGAACAGGTAGTGGGAGCAGAAACCAGCAGCTGTTGGAAAGCAGCTTCACCAATGGCGTGAGAGAGGGTCCTCTGATGGAGGGAAACATCTATGTCACAAGGTACCCGCCAGTCGGAGCGAGCGGCAGCAGAAGCTAAGGCTGGTACTACCGATTCTGGGAGGATGCCGGAACTTGGGGAAAGGCCAAGGATCTGTTCAACTAGTGGCCCAGCCTGGGAGCAAGAGGCGAGGAAAGCAGCTGGAGCATGGAGAGAGGCAAAGCGCAAGTTGAGGCCACCACGGCTACTTGGAAGAGTTGCCTTGAGCCAGGACCAGTCAGACATGGGTCCCCCGAGGATGGACTCTAGGGTTTCGCGAATGGCAAGGTCAAAAGCCGCAGTGGAGTTATGGAGGTGACTGGGGGGGGCAGGCTCGCAAAAAAAAAAGATATGTTTGGGAGGGCTAAGCAGGAACGGAGAAGAGTGCACTCGAGCTGAGCATCCTTTAAGTCACTCAGAGCATGAAGGGAGGCTTTAACCTTCTGGATCCTGTTGAGAAAGACCTCATCACAGAAGTCAGGGGGTCGGACTGGGCAACCAAGGAGGGAAAAGCCGCGCCGGGTGATTGGGATATCAGGGGGTAAGGTTGAATGGCACAAGACTGCCTCCTCTGGGACGAATAGGAGTGATTTGCTCCGGTTCAGGAACTTCCCGCTCGACGAAAGCGAGGGCAGAGGCAAGAGCATCCGGGGAGCCCATCAAAGTGCCATCGTCAAGGTACCACACATTTAGTCTAAGGGTAGGTACTTCTGAATGTAGCTTCTCAATCAAGGAATGGAGAGTGAGGGCGAAGCCTAAAGGACCCAGGGGATCTCCTTGTTGTACTCCACAGCAGCTGCGGATAGAGTACTCGTCAAGGTTGAGCAGGAGCTGGCAGGAGTAGCAAGACTCCATCCAAGCGGATAAGTTAGGGATGCGGTTCCGAAATTCCCTGAACATGGCCTCCCGATTGATGCAATTGAAGGCGTTGGAAAAGTCCAGGAAGAGGCCCCAAGGTTTGTTGGACGTGGAAGAGAGGACGTGGAAGAGAGCAAGTGGGAGGTGGCATGGATTATTGCTTCACAGCCACCCTTGACCCCAACCCCAAGCTGGAGGGGGGTGAGAGTAGAAGTGACCGTACTGCGTGAAGAGTATGACAGACACTTGGAGGTGAGCCGGCGAAGCACTTCCCCGACGGCGATGGGGCGGTGGCCTCCACTTTTCTTCCGACAAGCAAGTAGAGTGGCCCCACAAAGGTGGGAGAGAATGGATATGGGGGCGCGACCTGAAGCAAGGAGGTTAACAAACCGGGAGAGGGAGGAGAGGATCTGGCCAGCACGATCTGGAGAAGGGCACAAAATGGCTTCCCGAAGGTGACTAGGACGAAGACCTGAGGGACCGGCTGCAGAGGCGTTAGGGAAAGATTTCACACTCCGGAAGATGATGGACTCGGGGAGTAAAGTGGGAGAGGGGGGTGGGCCTGGGGGCAAAGTGGGAGGAGGAGCCTGGGGGTGTTTGTTCAGCATCTCTTCTAATATCTCGGAGCCAGGCTGAGCAAGCCCTTCAGAAGTAAGGGCTTTAATAGCTTTGCTGTATAGCCCTTCCTGAGTGGCTTTCCTAGCACGTCTAATGTTGAGAGAGGAGGAGGAAGAGGTGGATTTCTTGCCCCGTTTGGCAAGCGAATCCCAGTGCACCACTGCCTCAGCCCATAAGGCAGCCGCCTCACCGTCCAACCATCTCTGCAGGCGGGTTTTCACTAGCTTGAGGATCTCTCTCAAGCGAAGTCTGTGCCCAAAGCAGGGGAAGCCAAAACACACTTTGCAAAGGCAAACAGGCTGGTCCATCTTGAGAGGTCGTCAATTGCTGAGGGTTAGGGCCCATAAGTCTCTAGCACCCTTAGGAACATGCTGGATGGTGGGAATGCGGCACTTGAGGATGGAGGGGAGGTCTGGTAAGATGGAGAAACTGGGAGGGCTGGAAGGGTTGCACTGTTGGGGTGGGGTGGGGGAGGACAGACTGCGGGAGACCCATTAGGAGAGGAAGGTGTAGTGGGAACCTTATGAGTGGAGCCAGATGGGGCCTTGGGCGGGTACAAGGTAGGTGGGGCAGAGGAGGAAGGAGTGGTACACGAGCAGCGTAGAAGCTTTCATTTTGATTCTGTGTCGCCCCTAGAACACATTTCGCCAATAACTTACGACTACAAAGTCGTTCGAATATTGGCTTGACATGCTTTGCCAGCCTCACAGGAATGAGACGCTTAGAGTCATTCTCACTCAAGTGAGGTGGCCTTGGCTCTTTGAAAGAGGTAACTAGATAGTTATAAATGTCTGGATATTCTAGATTGGGCCATTCTTGCCAATCTAATGCCTCATTAGATGAGATGTCATTAGTTAAAACATATGGATCATCAATCCCACCTGCTATGGTCAACTTCTCTTTATATCTCTCTATAGATGAAGGGTCAAGTTCCAAGAAGAAAGGAGAAGATTGAATTGCTCTAGAAGAACCCTCAGACATAATCACTCCCACTCCCCGCTTGCCACTTGAGGCGATAACACTACTTGCTTTTGCCACTCAAAATGGATACCAATAGACGCGCGGGCACCATGTAAAGTGTGGCCACGCCTACCGCAAATGGTACGTTTGACAGAATCTTACAAAGAATTCTCCATAGCAAGGGAGGCAAAACCAGGTGACACCAGTGGTAAATAATTTTATCTAACCTAACAAGGCAGGATCGCTTGCCATTTGTGCTCAACACACCACTAGTTTATATGTGTGGAAGAGTTGAATGAGACCCGAAGAAGAAGCCGTTGATGCTCAGCTGGTATGAGCTCTTCGAGTAACCGCCTTCACCCCCGGTGTTGTCGGTGCAACAGCTCGGCAAAGTGTCTCAACGTGATACTCTCCTCTTTCAATTTTATATTTTCTTCATCTAGCTCCCCGTTCTCCAACGAAAGATTATCTGCTACATTTTCTAACATTGATATTTTATCCATGGTAAGATCAGTTTCTGTTGAAACTGTGCTGTCAGAACAATGAACTTGACTCAATTGTGACATATTATCGATCTCCATACTCATGTGATGAGCACTATCATTACTGTGAACTGTATCTTCTCTTCTTCTCTTGTTTGCTTCATCTTCAAATTTTTCGATTCTTCTTCTCCTTGTTTTTTTAGTTCTAGAGTACCTAACCAAGTTATCTTCAGCTCTTATCGTTTGTGTAGATGAAATATGACTAAACAATGTAGGAATGTTTGCTGGTGAAGCAGGATCATCTGATTTTTTGCCACCAACAAAGTGGGCACTACAGATCCAAGAATATTCAGTTGGCTTCCAGTTCTTCCTGCCTATTGAAGCAACCCACTTGGATTTCCGGTCTGAGTCTGTAGGGAATCTATAAAACTGTAGTCCACAGCCTTTGCGGCACCTGTGGGTACAACCATAAGCACAGCAACTCTTTCCCATGCTGCCCTTGCCACTCTTGCCACTCAAAATGGACACCGAGTACACGCACGGGCAACAAGTCGTTTTTTTTTATTACGTATGCGGTAAAGGGGATTCAATGCCATAGTAACCGCTCCCTGCAACTGTTTGAATTGAAAAAGAAGCAACAAAATAAAGTCACGTTATTTAAAGTTTTCTTTGTGACATTCTTAACAGTAGTTGTAACGCACAATACTTTCACACAACTGAACATACCTATGCAAGACTTACCTTCGTGGTTCGTCTAGTGGACAATGAATTTACAAGTTAATGCTGTTGAGTAGGGCTTATAACTGTGGCAAATAGCAACTAACTCGAATAGAAATGGAGCTCCCATAAGTTTTTGCGTTTTAACTGCACCCGCAAAAGAATTCAAAGCGGTAAACAATTCAATTTCTAAGGTGATACGGGTAATGGTCGCTAAACCGGAGGATTCTGTTTAGTTAAGTTTGGGACAGGGTCGAACGCGGAGCGAACACAAAAATACAGAGGGTCAAAGTACAAAATGACATACATACGTCCAAACATATACATAAATAAACAAACATCCCCGATTTTCAATTGTGTTACCCCTGTAAGTGTCTCGCTCGCTACGCTTGCTCTCCAATGATTGATTAGTATTTATCATGCTTTCATCAATTTTTACATAGTACATTTAAACAAACTAAACCCCACCGAATATTATAGGTTTGGCAAATGTGACTGCTTGATTGGCACTTTAAAATTGCTTTCTACACCCATGTGTTGTTACATATTATACTATAGCTTAGTTCATGCAAAAAAGTAAGAGTAGTTGATCATTAATATATACAGAAATTTCAGGAATAGTGATAACTTCTGTAGTATCCAATTTAAGCCATTCTGACTACCTCAATTACCAGTAACTGGTGAACAAGCTCGAAGCTCTACCAAAAAAACTAACAAAACCAACATAACCCAGCAGATCTGGCTAGCCGAGGTGTATTACCAGCAGAACTTCCGAATTGGTGGGAGGGTCCATCATGGCTTCATTCTCCACCCCTCAGTTGGCCTCTCAATGATCCCAAGACTCTGCAAGAGATTCCTGAATTACGTCCTTCAGTTATAATCTCCACAATTCAGCCTATTTCACTTCCTAATCAATTATAGACTCGCTTTTCCTCTTTTAATCATCTCAATCGTGTTCTATGCTAGATTCTACACTTCATCTCAAACCTCCATCTTCAGCCAAAACACCGTAATCTATCCAACATCCTCTCGTCCAAAGAAATCAATTCCACCAAACTTTTTCTTCTTTATCATTCCCAAGAAGACACTATTCCTGATGTTCTTCACTCCTTTCATTCCGGCAAGTCACTTCACTCTGGTCATTTTCTTGCAAAACTTGATCTGTCCCTTGATCAAGACTGTCTTCTTCATGTTAGTGGCAGAGTTCGAGACCTACTGTCTCCTCGTTCTTCTCGTCCTCTCCTTTATTTATCTCTAAAGTCTCCCATCTCTTGACTCTACATTCAATCTCTCCACGTTTCCCTCCATCATCCTGGTACTTCCACCTTTCTTGCTATTCTGGAAGAGCACTACTTTGTACCTGGTATACGTAATACGTAAATTTTTAAAGCAGATCAGTCGATCTTGTGTTCTCTGTCAAAAGGTATATTCTCGTCCACTGAATCAATGAATGGGTCTTCTTCCTTTAAACAGGACAACACCAGCACCAACCTTCGACCATACCGGGATTGATTTCGCTGGCCCATTCACCCTCCGTCAGGGACACTCGTAAACATGTTCAAATTAAATCGTATGCTTGTATTTTCATTTGCTTAGTGACCAAACCCATCTATATTGAGCTCTGTACTGACCTCAGTTCTGAAGCCTTCCTTGCAGCTCTTCGCCGATTCACCTCAAGACGTGGCACCCCAAGTCATCTGTACACAGACAATGGGAGTAATTTTATTGGGGCAAGAAATGAAATTCTTGAGTTGCAGAAGATGCTCACATCCAAGACCACCATCAATGCTCTCTCTCTCACCTCTCCAATCGAACATCTTTACAGTGGCACCTGATTCCTCCAGGGCCTCACACTTTGATGGGCTTTGGGAGGCCTGGGTAAAGAGTTTGAAGACTCTGCTCCGTAAAATGATGTCTCCACACCTCCTTACTTTTGAAGAAATAAACACCATAGTTGCAGAAGCAGAGGCCACATTAAACACTCGATCCATCCTTTCTATTTCCTCTTGGGCAACCATATTAGCCATAATGTTGGCTGTAGGAATGGCTTCTGCCATTGGAGTATGTGTACCCACGAGAGGATGGAAGTGGACAAATGATATCAATATGTATCCGATTTAACCGTGCTGATGCATCAGGGAATGTAACTAATGGTGTGACAGTGTGTCACTGAACCTTGGCACACTGGCAGTTCAGACAAGAGTGAGTCCACTGACAAACATCTGAGTTGATGCATGGCCAGACATAGCGTGATGTCAACAAACATTGTGTGAGAGGGAGTTAAGGGATTCTAACATAGCACGTCAAAATGCCACAGGTACAAGAGGACAAGCAATACCAGTTGATAATCACAGAGAATTGTAGAATCTGACATTGCCAGAAGGGTAGCCTTGAGTGTGAGAATTGTAGAATCTGACATTGCCAGAAGGGTAGCCTTGAGTGTGAGAGAAGATGAGGAATGAATCTGGAGAACATCTGGGTCAGACTCTTGGGCTGCTACCATAGCTCTGAAATCAATCACTGGAGGCGAATCAGACAGGAGGGCATTGGTTTGCATAGGAGACAGAACATCAGCTGGAACATTATCCTCTGCCCTTCACGTGCCTAATGTCACTGAGCAACAAAATCCAAATGTCATGATTGGCGTGGAGAGTGTTTGTCTGAAAGTGTGCAGAAAGTATACACTTATGGTCCTTTGAGATATGAAATTCCCTGCCTTCCCTGAAACATCGGAAATATTTGACAGACTGATAAACAGCCAGGAGTTCTCTATCGAAGGTGTTATATCTTGTTTTGCCAGGCTGGAGTGATTTTAAAAAAAATAAGCAAATGGGGCACCAGCATCCATCCAGTAACTGTTGCAGGACAGTGGCAATGGCAGTATCAGAAGCATCTGTCATGACTGAAGTAGGGACATCTGGGGCAGGGTGAGTTAAGATAGTTAAATCTGCCAAAGCTGCCTTAGTTGCACTGAAAGCAGAAAGGGTTTCTTCCGTCCACGTTACTGTGCTGGCCTTGTCCCTATGATGAGTCAATAGTTGGTTGAGAGGGTGCATTAAAGAAGCACAATGTGGGATGAAGCATCATTAAAAGTTCACAAGACCGATAAACTGGCAAAGTTGACGCTGTGAAGTGGGCTGGGGAGTGGACATTCTCTTCAAGAGGTGTGATGCCTTCAGAATTGACACAGTGACCAAGAAAATCGAGGGAATCCACCGCAAACACCGACTTGCTTGGGTTGATCATAAGACCATAGTCAGCTAGCCGCTCAAATACTGTGCGAACATGTTTGAGATGATCATTCCGAGTAGCACTAGCAATAAGCAGGTTGTCAATGTATCCAAAACAGAAATTCAGGCCACGTAAAACCTCATCAATAAATCTTTGAAAAGACAGAGCAACATTGCAGAGCCCAAATGGCATACATAGAAATTTAAATAAGCCAATCGGTGTGATGAGTGCTGTCTTCGGAATATCCACAGGTTCTACTGGGATCTGGTGATATGCACGCACCAAGTCGATCTTTATGAAGACAGTAGCTCCACGCAGTGATGCCGAAAAATCGTGGTTGTGACAGAATAGAATAGTGATCAGGTATTGCATGATTGTTGAGATTGCAGTAGTCTCTACGTGGTCTCCAGTCTCCATTAGATTTCTTAGGGACCATATGTAAGGGAGAACCCCGGTCTGACAATCCCTAGCTGCACATATGCTCGAATTCACGTCAAGTTACTTGGAGGCGTTCTGGGGCAAGTCTGCGTGGTTGAGCTGACACTTTGGTTTCAATGTGATGGGTTGTGTAATGCTTTACTGGGAAATCAGATATGTTAACACGTGTGAATGATGGAAACTCACAAATAAGTGCAGAAAAGTCAGCATCCAGTGATTTTGACAGGCAGGTTGGACTAGGAGAGGTGTCGATAGTGGCTAAGCCTTGTATGCATAGTTGAGTCACATTGTCCAACAATTGAGAATTGGCAAGATCTACCAGTAGATTGAAATGGTGGAGGAGTCTGCACCAAGAATTGGACGGCCAACATCTGCATACACAAATGCCCAGCGAAAGGTTCGTATGAGACTCAGATCCAGTGTGAGGAAATGTGAGCTGTAAGTTGTGATGGTAGTATTATTCACTGCAGTGAGTAATGTGTCAGATGGATGTGAGCATTCAGCTGAAGAGGGGGGAATCATACTTACAGCGGCACCTGTGTCCACTACCACTAACAAACAGAAATTTGAAAGGTGATCTTTAATGTAGAAAATGCGACTTATGTTGTGGCCAGGGACACTTGTCACCGCTAGGGCCTGGCGTGGGAGTTTGACTGGTAGCTGCAGGGGAACAACAATGTTGTGCTTGTCTGCCAAACTTCTGATGATACCAGCAGAAGGAATCCAATGTCTATGAAGAGTGACAGTCAGGTGAGTCAGATGTATGTTGAGGTATTGTTGAATGATGAGGAGAATGATGTAGAGAATAGTTAGAAGAATGATTAATGCATCGAGAAGAGTGAGAGAGCTTCCTCGCCAACTTTTCAAGTCGGGAAACCTCATCTCATAAGTGCTCTACTTTAGCAGATTTATCCGGAGTAGTATTAGTCACTGTAGCAATGACTCCAGTTGGAGTAGCAACTTCCAAAACCTTGCCAGCCAGTTTAGCTAGTTTATCCAAGGTTGTAGTCTCTGGAGTAGATGCTAGAACCATCGTGACGTTTGGGGGAGGTATTAGAGGAATAACTCAAGTAGGAATGACACATCAGCCATAGCAGGACGATCTCCTAACAGTTGCTGCATCCTACACCAGAGTTGTGTTGGCTTCTTGTCCCCTAACTCCTCTGATCTGAATAGGAGTTGCAGCTTGTGCTGCTCAGATGCTGAAGTGTGTTTGGAGAGTTGCGTCTTGAGTGTTAAGTATGGATCATCAGTAGGTGGCTTGAGTAATAGTTATCTGACCTCGGCTGCATACTCAGGTGAGAGGGAAGAAACAACATGGTAAACCTGGATCTCTGTGAGGTGATTCAGTGACAAGCAAATTGCGCTTCTACTTGAGTGAACCAGAGCTTGGGGTCTGCGGGCCAGAATGGCGGAAGCTTGAGCTGAACGGATACAGCAGATACGTCGGAGCGGGGATGGCTGGAGAAGTAGGCGGAACAACGGGAGAAGAACCTGAAGCATGTCTATCAGCATCCAAACTTTAAGAATCACTTGACAACATCGCTGTGCAGTTTATTTGTCGAGGTGACCACTTGTCTTGGTGTCTGATCCAACTGCAACAAAGAAATAAGCTTACATTGAACAGAAAACAAGAATTAAAAACATAGCATAACTCGTTCATCTGCAGTTTAGCACTACTGTTTCAATGGACCCTTAAGATTCGTAACATAAAGATTACACCTATTAACAGACAGACTAGATCATAGTCAACTTTGATTTCATTTTAAGAAAATTGACAGTATATAACATTGTAATATTGAACCCAAAATGTTTAGCTTTTTTGAGCTGCTCATCTATCATTTAGTTCTATTGGCTAGCTACAACTATCATTTACAATATTATTAATCTATTACAAAAACAAAATAAATCAAATGAAGCACCAAAGGTGAAAACACTCGATACTCTAGTTAGCTATTACCAAATCATCTCAGACCAAAATAATAATTTATTGACTACTATTCGAATATCAATATAGCTCAAGCAATTAAAACAGTACATGTAAACACAATTTCCATTACAGAAGAATTTAAAGAGGCTGGAGAAACTCATCCCACAGTGTACCGTGTGAACTGCCCCAGTGGGAGTTTCAATAGTTGCACTTGGCGAGTAATTATAACCCTAAAGGGTATTTCCTGTATGTTCATAAATTTTATTCAGGAGTTCAATAGTGACCTCCATCAGAAGCCATAATTTTGGAACCAATTATTTCCTTTCTAACTCATTGGAATTTTTTTTATATACATTCTGGGGACAGATTGGCCTTTTTCCTAAGTTTTGTAGACCAACTACGCATAGTTATCCAGCAGAATAACCCAAAGCTCAACCTTTACCATGGTGATCTAACCACGAGGTGCTAATTAAATTCTAGTAGCTTCCTTTTTGTGGTGAATATCTGGTCACTGGAACTTCTTGGGAGTTTTGCAACGATGTCAGTGAGACATATAGGAATTGATTTACTAGACACAATCAAAATGAATTTGCTTCAATTTTTTCTTGCAAAATATATCAACCTTAAAACATAAAAATGTCCATACAGAGTTCAATGAATATCAATGAACAGCTGCAGAAGCATTTCAGAATTTGTGGAGGGAGGTTAAACAAGTCCAAAGGAAGAAAGACTTAAGATGGCCAGCAAGGAGGGTCTCCTTTACAGCCAATGATTACCATATGACACAGGGGCGTAACAAGCATAATTGAGGTGGTCTGGCCAGGAAGTGGGTGTGGTTTATTGTAGGTGTAACAGGAAGTGGGCATGCTTTTTTTAAATTGTTTCTAAAAAATCTCCTAGAAAATCTCCTAGATGATGCTCTCGTCATAAATCATAATATATTAAACATACAAGCTATGCCCATTTCAAAAAAGCATTATAATCAAGACAAAATTTAATTTAATTTAACTACATACATAGATGAAAGACAATGGAATAAATTAAAATTTTGAAAAAATTGTTGACCTATGGGCAGAATAAAATCATTTAACACAGATTTCAAGTCCTGTTTATCAGTTTTGTCACTATGGACATGAAGTAGCATTAAATAATTTAGTCTCTCTTGTCCCGTAGTAGAGCGCAGATAGCTCTTAACTCGCCGCAAAGCACTAAAGGACCTCTCTGATGTAGCATTTGTCACTGGCATTACCAAAACTAACTGCATAAACGAGACACCTGAGAAATCAGACCTGCCTGACAACTAGAATGGGAGGAAAAATACTTCTTCAGATCAAAAATTGTTGCTGTGGACACCGCATCCACGCAATTTTTCTGAAAATGTACAGAAAATGTTTGTAACTGAGTATGCGACAGATTTCTATCAAATTCATCCTTGTAAAATGCACATACTTCATTCAAAGTGTCTTCGAAACCTTCACCCTTGCAGTATTTCATCAAAAGAGTCTCCAATGATGAATATATTTTATATCCTGGCTGGTCAAATCGATTGAGGATACAGTTTATAATCAGATCAAGGGCTTCAAAGTAATGCTGTTTGAAATAATCCTTAGGTGATTCATGAACATGCTCATCTAAGGATCCTTCTTCATACCGCCTTGGTCGCTTTCTTTGTCGAGGTAACTCTGGTTCAGAAATTTCATGATCTTCAACGAATCAGTTAACTTTAACCCAAAAAGAGTCAAATGATTCATCACTACGAATTCTCTTCAAAGTTTGAACCGTCATAAGTGCAACTTGCTGATCTCAGCTGCAGACATAGACTTGTGATTGTCAGCATGTCTGAGGATCATCTCTCCAAGTATTTCTCCAAAAATAAAACTGAATGTTTTCATCTGGGCCGAGACACCTCTTATCCTTGCTTTCAATTCAGTATCCTTGGTAACCAGAACAGCCTCTTCCCATGTACATTGTAACACTTCATAATTACTAATAATACTAGAAAGGGAATTTGCTTTTACAGTCCATCGTGTTGGACAGAGGATTCTAATTCCTGGTGTAGAATTAGGAGGCATGTCTTCTTTCAACCTACGAAATATCTCATCTCTGCGAGGAGAATATTTGATCAGCTTCGTAAATTCGTAAGTGGTGTCTAGAGCATCTTTCATTAGTTTAGATTCCTTTAGAGTGTCACTAGCTGCTAAATTAAGTGAATGGCCATAACAATGAGCATATACACAGCTCTAGGCTCCAATTCCCTAATCTGTGTTTGCAACACCACCTTTACTACCCTTCATTGCACTAGCACCATCATAGCATTGGCCTCGAATTCTGTTGATGCTTAATTTCTAACCATTACATCCTTTATCATACTAACAAGAGTTGCAGAGTTAATGGATGGAACATTGTATACATCAATCAACTCTTCATACACCTGGAAATCTTCTGCAACCCAGCGAATTACAATAGTTGACTGCTCCCTGTTTGATATGTCAGTAGTTTCATCTACCATAATACATATAAAAGGTGAGTACTGGAGATCAGAAGTTTATACCAAGGGTCTTTATCATCTCATTTTAATCTCAGGGCTGGTATAGACATTTTCTTTCCTTTTCAGCCTCTCTGCTAGATTTGAATCTTCTTCTGCCTTCATTAACAGCAATTGTTGAAAATTGCCATCAAATCCATCACCAGTCAGGTTTGTTATGTAATAATTTATACTTTCGTTAATTTTTTTGGAGATTTGGTAATCTATATATTTTTGGAAACTACATGACATAGTGAATTTAAAAATCAATGTTTGCATTTTATTGGTTGCCATGGCAACCAGGTTAAGGTGCTAAACTAGTAGGTACTAATTTTTCTCATTAAACACTAATACAATACATTCACAATTGTCTTTAGTATAACAGGTACAGTTTGGATAAAGAGTTCATGATATTCATAAGAAAACCATTCTGCATGCTGGTACTGCATCCTAGAATAGACTCTTATCAACATCTGCTCAATGTAGTACTGGAAAGAGCTCAATTGCAGGATAGCAAATTCATTCCTATTCAAAAATGACTAAAAGACTACAGTGCTTCCAGCTTAAAGAGTGGATTTTTTAGCTTTTTGGTTAAGGTTGCTAATTCTGCTATAATTTCTCAAGTATGTGTAATAGAAAGCTAAAAATTTGTATTATTATACATTAATGTCATATTAACATACAGACAAAACAATTTTGTGGGTTTGTGGTTATTTTTGTGGTTATAGGTGATGGAACTGGGAGCTTCAAGACAGTGAATTTGGAAGTGTTTAAGCTGAAAAAAGAGAAATTATTTGTCCTTATCTCTATAACTTGGTATACTGATACTTTAATACCTGAAGTTTCATATGAGCCTAATTTTGTGGGCACACGAAATTTGAATCTCGAAATATTTAAAATTTTAAGAAAAAAAGTGTTTAAGCCAGGATTTTTGAATTTATTGAGTTATATCTCTAAAATTTTGACACATGATGTAAAATTGCCTTAAAATTATTATGTATAACTTTGGTAGCTCTACTTTGAAAATTAAGTAAATTGTGGCTGTTTTTCACCAAAAAAAAATTATGCACGGTAAGGGTCATCAAATGATGACGTTTACAGCGGATTGTGGGCTATAGTACACGTAAACGCGACGTCACAAAACAGCGCATGCGTATTTGTGCAAGGGCGCCAGTTTACCGCTAATTGTTGCACGGGGGTATGGCTGATTTAGCTACGGTTGTATCTCAGGCCCTAGCCGGTATCAAGTTTTACGGCGTTACTGCCTATCGCGGCCAGCGTTTTAGCTTCCATCTGGAGCTGCACAACCCGTAGGACTCCAACTGCAACGCCCTGATGTTGTCAGAATACCGAATGCTTGGAGCCTTGGGAGTATTAAACTCCTTCAGCTTTTCATCAGCTCTTGAAAAAGATGACCTCTTGGATAGGCTTGGCTCCAAGTTAGTAATATACCAGCCAACAATTCTATGACTGATTTCGACTTCGTTTACTGCTGCTAGTAGAACGATGAGAATCCGTACAGCCGATTGCAGTTAGGGAAAGTCCCGTCTTACCGCTCGGGGAAATAACCGTTCGACCTTAGCTCGTTAACTAGTTACGCTTAATGACGAACTACCGCAAAATCTTGACGTCAAAAAAAATGGCGTAAAATGCATTAGAGTGAATGAGAAAAGTTATGTTCTCCGTTTTCCATTCTCTAAACAGGCAGTTTTACTATTGTAAACATTATTGGGATGATGAAGAAAAGGTATGTGTATGTTAAATGACTGTAGTGAGGGTCTATACAGTAGTTTCAAAAAATCCACTCTTTAAGTTGGAAGCACTGTATATAGCAGAAATTTTACAAAGAGAGGGTACAGTGTGGCATCGCACCTGCTATTCTGATGCTACGAACAAGCCATGGTACAACGTGCACGTTGCCACCTACAAGAATATCTCTCTAGTGGAACCCATAGGGAGCCAGGACGAATGCCAGTAAAGCGGAAACGTTCTGAAAGTATTGATGGTCCAAGTTCCTCTTTGCCATTCACACGCTCTTCTACCCACCCTTTGGACAAGAATTTATGTTTTTTTTGCTAAAAGGATAAAAAAATGCAGTTGTTCAATGTAACAACTAAAAATGCTGGACAAGCTCTAAGGAAAGCAGTGCACCTTTCCCAAAATCCAGTACTTCAGACTAAATTGTGTAATTGTGTAAATTGGTAGACTTGCAAGAAACCAAAAATTTATTTGGTAGACTGATGGTTCTTGCTAGGTCGAGCAGAAATATTGACCAAAAACATTGTATAGGCAATTTTGAGTTCACATTAATTCCAAGGGCACTATTTGCTCCAGGTGGTTCATTGCTGCTTTGCCAAGATAAGGCTAACCTCACTCATTCACTTGAAAAGTTGTTAGTAGCAGCAGAAGGTACTTGTGACAACTCACAACCAACTTCTCACAAGCAATGTGATGTACCAGATCGAAGGATAGCTGTAGTAGATGGAATGGTAGTTGTCCAAAAACTAACCAAAAACAAAGCAACAATGGCTACAGTAAAGGATCTTAGTGTATGTTTTATTCAAAATTTAATGAATATTACAGCAGGCTATGATGAAATCATTTTGGTGTTTGACACATACAAAGTAGATTCATTGAAGAAGGCAACTAGACAAAAGAGACATGGAGTACAGGATCCTGTAAAAAACCAAATAAGAGATGAGACAAGCATAAAGCATATTAGTATGAGCAAATTTTTATCTCATGACCAGACCAAAAGTGACTTAACAGAGTACTTGGCTGAAAAAACTCTGCATTATAACCAAGACTCAAACAAATTGGTAATCGTTTCATCTGGAACCACAAGGAGCAACAAGCCTTATTCAATCTGTATTGAAGACAACAATCATGAGGAGGCAGACACCTTAATGATTCATGTGTGCAGTTCAGCCGAGGAAATAAAGAAGCACTATCAGCCGATACCAACCATGCCTGTGGTGATATACCAAGGTAGAGAGGTTTAAAACCATGGTAATTCGTGGTGAGCCATTTCACATAGAATGCCTGGAAGGCTGTTATACTAGTGGAAGATGACCAAAAATTCTCCAGTACCACTGGAACCTTTTGGTTTGGTGAAATCGCATCAAGGACAACCATTTCTTTAGACTTGGCTCTCCTGTTCCTCTCCCCATTCTTGATGCTGTCTTCTTTGTAGGTGTCAAAAACAATGTGAATTTCATCACTAGCTTGGCCAGCTTTGGTGATCAATGACGTTAAAGCAACAGCAAAGTCACAGAAAGTCTTGACAGGTGGATCCAGATTCTTTAATGGGACTTTCTGCACTAGGGCCATAAAGTCGACCACAGCAGCATGGGTTCTTGGGGCAGTTTTCGGGCCTTTCTTGTCTATTTCTGGGCACAACTTGAGCAGCTCAATCCCAAGTTGTGACTTGACACTCTTCCTCAAGTAGCCTTCCTTGTCAACTAAGAAAAATGCCAAATTGGTGACCTCATGCTGGAGTAGCTCTTCAACTGTGAACCCTCGATGACAACCATACTCTAAATACATAAGAGCTTTGATTGTTTCGCTTTTGACATCTGCTTTGGATGCATGATTCAACTTAGTCTTGGGGGGTGTAAACTTGATTTTGCTAATGGTTGAATAATGATTTTTCTTGAGTCGATCCTCGACAAAATTAGAAAAACCTTCATGACCCTCCTTCATACAGCCTATCAAACTTGTCAATTCTCACGTTGGTCACAGTTTCTCCGGTGAGAATATTCTTTAGTGTTACCTGGTCTTGCAGAGGATTGCATACCTTTCGGAGATAGTCCACTATAACTTGCACCATAGTGACTATTGTAGCAGCAGTACTAGGGCTAAAGTCATGGTGAAGTGAAAGTTTTCCTGAGACATCTCTCTTCCTCTTCAGGAGGTCAACATACTGATCTTTTGTGTGCTTAATAATTCCCCACAGAGCTACTGCATCCTTTTTCCGAGTGACACCAATTATCCCCCCACTCACTTTGGCAGGCCAGTTGTAGCACTGATCCAGTGCCTGGTCAAAGGCCACTCCACTGCCTTTCTTGGCAGTGTTCATGACGAATCCACCATTCATGTATGACTCATATAAGAGTGGGAACTTCTCTTTCAGTTAGTAGCAATCCTGTAAGAACAGTGGTGTCCATCGACAGTAGTTGGTTCTTCCAAAAAAGAAGAACAATGAAGTTGCCCTCTCTACAGCGCTTACATAGAGGATCCAGTCTCCTCAGCGCAGTGAATTGGTCAGATCTCTAATAATTGGGAATAGATCAGAAACGCAAGTGTTCCAATAATTAAATGACTGAGATTGTGATGCCCTTTCATTGAGGTAGACTTCAAAGGCTGCTTGAACAGTATCACCACCATCTTCTTTTGTGGTGTTCCATTCTTCAATGGTTAGCTCTTTGGACTGAAAGTCAATATGCAATGCCTCTAGTTCCTCTCATTTCTCAGGGAACTTGGAGAAAAATGCTTCCAACATCATGGCTGTAAGGGCCTCGTGAATCATTGAGTGAGCAGTGCGGGCTCTTGAATAGTGAGAACCTGAGATTACGGACTTGATGACATCGGTACCATAGCACTCTGTCTCAACCAATACTGTAAATATCCCTGACGGCTCCAGGTATGCACCAAGACAGGCCAATACGATCTTCTCCATATGAAACCCACCAAGACCAAGGAATATGTTGTCAAACTGATCTGACTAATTTCCTTAGCAATACGGTATACACCTCATCAGCCCACAATGCACCATATGCATCACCTTTCTGTTTCAGAGCATCCTGAAAGTTGACCATAGTTGTGAATACTGCATCGTATGTTGTTGCTGGATATGGAAGGATTGGGGTCAGAATTGTGGTAGTGGGATGAAATTTACAATTTGTTGTGGTGCTCCTAACTGCTGTGAAGCCTGGAACATAGTCGCTGTCAGGTGCTATTTTTTAATACCGGTTGATTGTCCACAGAAAATAATCAGAATTAATCAACTTGGTGGAGTCTCCGGCTGTTAGAGAGGAAGCTGACGCTACATCCATGACTTCTGCTTCTGCATCTGGTGTCAAGACTAGCATTGCACTATCTTCTATGGTTGCAAAAGAGGCATCTGTTGACATGAGTTCTGCATCCAGTGTTGAGATCAGCATAGGACCTTCTTGACCTTCTGTGGAGCTCTCAGCTGCTGTAACAGAAGCTGTTGTTGGAAAGACTTCCACTTGTACCTCTGGTGCAGAGCCCAGTATTTATTCATCATCAATTGATGATGATGTGAGGCCTAGTGCAATAGAATCAGAGAAAGTTTCTATTACCTTGTAGCCAGGTGGTATCTCCCCACGTTCCTTCAATGACCCCATAGAAATGAGCTGTTGACAACTGATCTTAGACCTAAGCTTTACTGTGGTCCTGTTCCGGGTGAAAAGGGACCTTGCTGAGATCGCACTTTCCCGTGGTGGTTTTTTAAGAATAAGTGGAACATTTTGGACGAGAATAAGGATAGTGTCGTGTGATGAGCCTGTTCCTGCCAGGGTGCTTTCGTTGCGGTCAAAGTTATCCATTGCACCATTCAGTGGGCTTGTTGCTTCAAGGACTGCTGGAAGTGGCACCCTGTTGTCACCTGCTGTAGCAATTACCTGCTCAGCGAGGTCTACGTCAATTCTCTTGACTGCGTTGTAGCTGACACTTACTCCATGCTGACAGAGAGCAGTCACTAGCTCTTTTGATCGTGTCAGACTGAGAACTCCTTGGCCCACCATGACATGGAAGGGTGTTGGTTCAGTGCCATCAGTCAAAATGGGCAGTTGTTTTTCCCTTGAACATGTGCGAACAAAATTCAGCCCATAAGGGTGGTGGGCTGCCCTGAAATTTGTCTATGGAGAGCTGAAGGTCTTGCGGCTCACACAAGCTCATCTTCAGTCCAAAGCTGTAGTCTTTTAGCTCCTGCGCCAGTTCAGTAGCAACTTTTTGGGCTGCTGAAACTCGCAAAGATTCAACTAAAGGTTTTATAGAACTGTTAGTTCCAAGTACCATCTGAGATTTTCGTTTGTTGTTTGGGTAAGTAAAGCAGACAGCATCACCATACAGCTCAATGATCAGTTGCTTCACAGATCGGTTAGACACCACATCAGCTGAACCTTCATTTAACCTATCCCTGATGAAACTCAGACTATATGCTGAAGTACTGAACTCCAGCTGAAGAGCTAAGAATCTAGCTTTGAAGGAGTCATCTGCTGCAGCTACTGAGTCTTCCATTTCCAGGTTCCTTATGATTGCTTCTTTCTTTGACATAGAATACACTCCTCAAGATTCATAGATTTAGGTGCAGTAAGTTGTACTTCATCCTAGAAGAAAGTGTGTACTTCATCAACTCATCTATCTATAGTCCTATTCGTAATAAAGATCTTACCATTGATGTCTGGGCTCTACTGCACTCTCTCCAGGTCTTCCACTGCCTTCCTCTGCCAGAAAATGTGCATGCAGCTGCTTGCTCAGCAGCTGCATTTGAATTTTGTGGTTTTCAGCACAACTTCAAAGCCATCTACCTGGGCTCCTAATATTTCTACCTGACTGTAACTATGTCTACCTGGGCTCCTAATATTTCTACCTGAGCTCCTAAGAACTGTAACTATGTCTACTTGGGCTCCTAAGAACTATAACTATGTCAATCTGGGCTCCTATGTCTGTCTACCTGGGATCCTAGTATAATAATTATAACTATTTCACACCAAAAAAATTCATTTTTGGCACTTTTTTGCCTATATCTCAAAAACTATTGGTGCTATGGTCTTACACTCACGTATGATCTCCCTAAACATGGCCATTCCGAACATTTTGATTGCCTCAGAAAGTCTGTACCTCAAACGGTTGAGAAGATATGACCTTTTTAAGTGCCGTAAAAAGGGGCGTGGCCATTTCGGCAATTTCGCCCCGGATTCACAACTTCTCACAGTTCCCAAGTTGTTCATTGGGGTCAAATTACCCTAAATCAGTTGAGATACCCTCTCCTAAATGAAGGCGCATACAACTTTGACCCAGGTCCTAGACTACTCTCAGCGCCAGACCCTGCCGACATAAAAACTTGATGGACTTAATAATGGAAAGCAAAGCATCCCTGTTTTTTTTCTTCTGAATTGCATTCTGTTGTAACAAAAGCTCGCCAATGTTCTTTGTTGTTTGAGGAAGAATAATCATTACCTCCACAGATACCTTGTGGCATGCACTTTTCTCATGCATTTTGAAAGCAATGGTGCCATCCTTCCAATTACAAAACCCTCTAGATACCTGATAATAGTTTTAAATATATAACAATTAGCAACTTGCTTCTTTTTTATACCAACATGATGAAATTAATGATATTTTTTTAGTGAATTTACAAAGGCAGGGTCGGCATTAGCAGACTTCAGACGCTTCTCCATAAAACAGACAAGGCAAGTGTGACAGTTCACCACATCTTTTGACTCGTCGTAATGAAGAAAAGACCACTGTTTAAACCAAGCGTGCTGAAAGCTAAGAAGCACAGGTACCTTCTTCCCAAAGGATCACTTCGGGAATGAGAACGAAGCAGGTGGTTGATGGGGCATACTTGGAATGACTGGTTCCATTTCTTAAGAAAAGCAGCAATAGCTCCACTTTTAGGACGTGTGCCACGTTTTAACAGCATGACGAAATTGTGGGCGTGGGCGCATGCCAAATAGTGGTCTGGCCAAAACCGGACCGGCCTTACCGCTTGCTACGCCTATGTGATGAAGATTGCAAGATAAATAAACATTGTACATCTCTTTAATTAGTCTATAAATTCAATAATGAGTTAAAAATTAACTAACACATTTTAGCTAGCCACCTCTGCTAGGCTGGCTAAATTCCCATGAGAATTTAACCCACCTAGCAAGGAGTTGTAAATTCCTCAGCAGGAATAAATGGTTCAAGGACCTCACCTCTCACTCTCTACGTGCCAATTCCCAAAGCGCAAATAGACCCTATCGCTGGCACCTACAGCGCTTGCAACGGGGCCCTACTAAAAGCGGGAAATATACCAATTCAAATAGAAATCGAGAGCCAAAACAACAAAGTAATACGAGACATTAGCACAATGTCATAAAATGACATAAATGAATATCATTATAGCTACAAAGGAAAAGGGTCGACAACATTTGTTGCGTGCAAATAACTACTATGTTATTGTTTGTGTAATTCGCGGAAGACTCAAGTCAGGTAACTCAGGGCATAATCCCTTGTGAAGAGCCTGTGGCCTCGATATCCTGGGGGGAAGGAGCTGCTGATCCTCTGCGAGTATAAGGATCAGTAGGTGTGTTGATCGTTTGTAGGTCCTGCCTTGGCATTTGATGTCTACTGCTATGACGATGCCATCTGATCCGGGGTAAATCTTGAGAATCCTGGCGAGTGGCCAGTGTTGCACCCTTAGCATCTCGTCCTTGACTAAGACGACATCTCCTACCATGAAGCTTCGAGGGGGCTCCTGCCACTTCTGGCGGGCATGGAGTGCCTGAAGATAGCGAGTGCTCCACATGTGCCACAAGTCTTGTTGGATACGTTGAACCAGGTTCCAGTGCTTGGGTGTCCTGCACAAGAAAGTGTGGGAAAACTGTTAAACTTCAGATGCTGAAATAATTATTCAGCAAGCAGGCTTCTAAACCAGCAACTCCAAAAGAGGTGAAAGCAGCTCACCATTTAATCGGGCAGCTCATTCATCAAGGCAGGAGAGACTCTGATGTGTCAGGAGTTATAAAAGTGCCTACTAGTGTTCAGGTAAGAATCATATACATGTATACTAGTGGTGTGCTTGAGCACAAATGGCGAGCGAGCCTAAAGACTATACTATTTTTATTGACTTCTAACACTGAAGCTACTGAAAATAAGGTCCAGTTTTTAAATTTAGCATACAGGGTAAAGGGATTTCAGTGCCATAGTAACAACTCTCTGCAACTGCTTGAATTGAAGGAAAAAAACAACAACAAAACAATACACGTTATTTAAAAGTTTTCTTTTTGTGATATTCTTTAGCTAAGTAGTGGTTGTAACACACAATGCTTTGACACAACTGGACATGCACCTACACAGACTTACCTTCGCAGTAGTCTAGTGGACAATGTATTTTCAAGTAAATACTGTTGCGCACGGCTTATAACCATGACAAAGAGCGCATTGACTTACCACCACCACTAACTCGAATAGAAATGGAAGTCCCTTAAGTTGTCAAGTTTTAACTGTACCGGCAAAAGAATTCAAAACGGTAAACAATTCAATTTCTAGGGTGATACAGGTACTGATCGATAAACCAGAGGATTCTGTTTAGTGCAATTTGGGACGGGGTCGGCAACCGAACTAACACAAAAACGCGAGGGTCAAAGTACAAAAATGCCTTACGTACGTCCATACATACAAATAAATAAATAAACTGACATCCCCGATTTTCGATTGTGTTACCCCTGTAAGTGTCTCGCTCGCTACGCTCGCTCGCCAATTAATATTAAAAATGATTGCTGCAATACACAAATACATAAATTGATAAATTATACTCACCAAACCAGCCAATCACTCTGATGAAAGTTCCTTGGTGTCGGATAACAAATGGTGAAGCTAGTAGTAGGACTGTCAAAAGGTGGTCAGATGTTTTGGAATCTGTTTGAGAAGTCACTAGTGGAGATGATAGCACTTTACTATTTGCTGCAGAGGTGAATTTCCTAAGTAAAGTTCAGCATGAAGAGCTTCTCCAACAAAAACAATTCCCCCTCGTTATAACTGCCGATCATACCCTTGCCATAAAGGCTGATTTTGCAAATTCCTTGGACAAAGCTTAGGGAGCTTAGAAGGTTACTAAACTTAAAAAAATATTGACATACCTTTGTGATCTTGAAACCACATATACATGGATGGTTGAAGTCTCCATCACTAGCGAGAAACAGCAGCACAAGCTTGCAAAGGGAATTGTTGGAGTTAACTTAGTACAGTGCAACAGTCTTAAAGAGTAGAATTTTGTTTTTGTTGTACATTTCTGAATGTTTTGTTATTATCTATCAACGCACAGGTTCTACTGGCTCCAAACTTGGTACAGACATGAAGACATCTCTACTCATCACATAAATAGTTCGAAAATTTTCCCACCAAATCCTGTACTTAATTTAAAAAATATTTAGTGTATGTCAATTAACACCCTAAATTATTTTGTGAAATAGTGTCAATATGTGAAATTCTACAATACTTACCTGAAGGTACAACAATTGTCAAGTAATGCACTTCATTTTGTATGTCTTTTGACCCCTGACAGTATAATAATGAGTTATTTATAGATATTGTAATCATAAAAGTTAGAGTAGAGGTAATTTGTGTACCATCTTTCTCATATGATACATTAAAAAGGATGTTGTTCAGTTTCCTAGTTTCTGTGAGTGCTTGTTGTGAAACAAAATAGCTACTTAAACCAGTACCATTGTAGCTCCATTCCATAAAAGAATCATTTAAGGTACAATTATATGTAATAACTTCACCTATACAAACTGAATTAGTGCTTTCTAAAACATATATTGATAACTATAAATTTAAGCAATAAACTTTTATTAATAACTACTAAATTGGTATTGGCTGGTATTAAGTTTATGATTACCATTATTTAACGATATAAAAAAAATACTCGTATCAATGCAACTCATCCAGTCCAATTGTAGTAGTACACTAGTCCAACTCTATTATTATTGCTATAATATTATTCCAGTTCATTACTGAAGGCCTAAGTTGTTCAAGAATGTTAGAAAAGTAAACTACCACAGTAGTTACCCGCTGTTCATGTCTTCAGCAGACTAGAACAACCAAAACAAGACTCACCTTATAACTGACCTAATAAGAACATTCATGCCTGGTTAAGGATACCCTGCCAACGATATTGAAGCGCATAACCACCAATAACTTGTTTTTCTCTTTGTGTGTACTGTAGTCTTACTTCATTGCTACAGACGGAATGTGTACTAACAGAGGACTCCAGCAAGCCAAAGTTGAAGAGTAGTATTGAGAAACCGCCTTACACACAGGCCACCATTCAGCAATTTGTTCCAAAGCGGCAAAAGAGCTACAGTGCTGATTTTTCCCACTTCAGTCTGGTTTCTCAGCTACATAACAGAGTGGCTTACTGGTGGGAGCAGGTGGTTCAGCACAACTTTTGTACCTGTAGGCCGATAGGGCTGAAGGACACACCAGTAGCAACCTGGACAGAAACAACTTAATTGATTATGAGGAAGCCTATGCAGTGTAGTTTGAAGAGAAGGTTGGTGGAATAATCGGAGCTGGTAGCAGTCAGGATAGAGTTGGTCACTAGTCTTAAGCTGCTCCAACGTCTTCACAAGTACAACCTCATTCCAATTCTCTTACCATGCAATGATAATAGAAGGATTTTATTGTGATTGACTGTTTCTGAATAATGTACTATACAGTTAGTTCTGGGACTGGTTTATCCTCATGCTTCGCGGTAAGTGGTAGATTATTGTAAGGCAAGACCCTATCTACACAGAAATCTTATTGCAATAAAAATTCAATGCAGGGCCTCTATCTCGAGCGAGATACTATCAGGGCTAATACAATTGAAAATGGGGATATTTGTTTGCTTATGTGTAGATGTGCATATGTCATTTTGTACTTTGATCCTCGCATTTTTGTGTTTGCTTGTGGTTTATAGATTTTTACTCCTGCCATCAATTATTTGAATTAGGTTGTGTCTGACATATCCGATTTTGTGCGGATGCAGTTAAGGTTTACGAACTTTGAAGTTCATTTACTATTTGAATTAGCGGCAGTGGTATGGCTAATGCACTGTTTGTCATAGTTTTAGTCCTACACAACAGTATTGTTTTTTCTTGAAAATCCATTGTCCAACAGTCTAGTTTTGAAGTAAATCTAGTTTTGGTATATTCAGTGAACAAGTGTTATTGCTACTGTTTATCTAAAGAATAGCACAACTACTAAATGACCATCTTAGCTGCCTTTACACAGCTTTTACAGCTACTTCTGTAGTAAGCAAGTTACCATTCATGGTAATACTATAAATTGTGCAAGAGAAATGCATGTTTTTTTTGTCGAGTTATAGTTGCGGCGAGTGGTTACTATGGCATTGGAACCCCTTACCATAAGCCATTAAAAAACTCAGCCATTTTTAAATAGCTAGAGGTCATTTAGATGAAGCTATCACTACTATAGTCAATGGCTACATAGCTACATGGCTGAATGACGCCTAAAACTGAGTGAACAGGATCAAAAACTTAACTTCAGGCAATCAGAATGAATGTAGCCTTATTGTTACTTTTGTATAAAGATTTTATATCAACTTTCATCAGATTATAACTTGTGTGAATTACTTGTGCACGCTGGCTCACTTGCCATTTGTGCTGAAACACACCATTGGTAATTAACCAAAATTAAAAAAATAATAAAATTGTGTGGGGTGGTTGTAAGGCCCCTCGCAGCTGGTGATGAGCAATGTGAAGGACCAGCTCTATCTATTTATTTAGATTGAGCAACCACAGCTAGCTAGGCTAAGTACAAGCTAGAGTGACTACTGATAGATATAATAGATAAACTATGCCTACTATGAAAGCAAAGCTAAAGAGATAGATTAAGTATAGATACTGAGCTCGCAGCAGCTAGGTTTCAGATTTTTCAACAAAAAGGGAATGAATATAAAACAGAGAAAAAAGAGTGATATATATCATTGGGTTTAGTGGGTGGTGCCTGCAAACAGAACTCAGACAGTGAGGAGACTGGGTAGGGGCCAAACAATTAATAGCTACACACAAAAAAAAATTAACAAGTTCAAAGTTCATGCATTATTGGATGACACGTTATCTTGCACACATAGGGTCCGGGTAGGCCTGGACAAAAATAGTGGTGTGCTTGATCACAAATGGCAAGCAAGCCTGCATTGTTATGTTGCATTGTTATATGATGCATTTACCTGAAGAAGCTTTTATTTCCTGATGACAAAAAAGGAATCTATATAACAGTTGACCTTTAATTATAGCAAACAAATACAGTATTATTACTTTCTTACCTTAATTTCCTGAGTAGTGATAACTCTATAGTATCTTTCTGGCAGCTCTAACTCTTAGAACCAGACCCTCAGCCACCTCACTGCACCATTCTTTTCTGTTATCACACCACCTCACTTATATACTGGTTGTAAAGCTTTAAATAAATTAATTAATAATTATATAAACAAATAGCAGTTGACCATTAACTTTAGCAGACAAATACAAAATTACTTTCTTACCTCAATTTCTCAAGTCCTGAATTTAAACCATACCGACTATTTGAATTGTTATCAATTCTTGAAGCCTACACTCAGCTACAAAAAATATGTCTGATTTTTTTTTAACTTAGGCAACAATTACAGAAAGAGTACTTAAGTCTAGTCTCATGGGCTAGACTCCCCGGAGGCACGCGCGCAAGCGGCGCGAATAGGAAAAGACAGTGTGGTGAATCTTGACACCTTTCCCTGACAAGCGCCGGAATATTGGCGCATCCAATCAGATCGTTCCATTCACATTAGATAATTATTGGCAAGCGAGCGTAGCGAGCGAGACACTTACAGGGATAACACAATTGAAAATCGGGGATGTTTGTTTATCAGTATGTATGGACGTACGTATGTCGTTTTGTACAATTGACCCTCGCGTATTTTTGTGTTCGCTCCGCGTTTGACCCCGTCCCAAATTGCACTAAACAGAATCCTCTGGTTTATCGATCAGTACCCGTATCACCCTAGAAATTGAATTGTTTACTGTTTCGAATTCTTTTGCGGGTGCAGTTAAAACTTGAAAACTTAAGGGACTTCCATTTCTATTCGAGTTAGTGGCGGTGGTAAGTCAATGCGCTCTTTGTCATGGTTATAAGCCGTGCGCAACAGTATTTACTTGAAAATACATTGTCCACTAGACTACTGCGAAGGTAAGTCTGTGTAGGTGCATGTCCAGTTGTGTCAAAGCATTGTGTGTTACAACCACAACTTAGCTAAAGAATATCACAAAGAAAACTTTTAAATAACGTGTATTGTTTTGTTGTTGTTTTTTCCCTTCAATTCAAGCAGTTGCAGAGAGTTGTTACTATGGCACTGAAATCCCTTTACCGTGTATGCGAAAATTAAAAACTGGACCTTATTTTCAGTAGAAGTCAAAATCATTCGTATAAAAATAGTATAGTCTTTAGGCTCGCTCACCATTTGTGCTCAAGCACATCACTAGTTAAGTTGTTCAATATACGCGCATTATTTACGTAGTATGAGGAGAGGTTTTGAGGTTTTAGAAAGTCTACAACCAGCCAAATAACTACGCAGAAGCGAGAGTGTGCTTGGTGCATGCTCTTTCATTCCCAAAATCATAGATGACAGTTGAACTGTTGAAAATTTCTGCTCCTCACAATGGAATTTGATGACTTAGCACACATTTTTTTCATTTCTTTTGTGCTTTTTTGTCCCAAAAACTTTACAACTTGCATGCAGATTTGTTTAGCCTTGAAATGCTATAGACTTCCTATTGCATCGACCAACACTTCAACCCAATCGCTTCAAGACCATGACAGACAGAAAACACGAGATGCTTGTTGCTTCTTCACTAAAACCTGAAATGATGCAAAATAGGATAAACTAATATTTAATTAAGGCGTATCCAACTACATACTTAAAAAAAACACTAACGGAAAGTACTGGAGTTCTTGGGTTTACAATTTTTGCCAAAGCCTCCTTCTCTGGAGTGTCATAGTTCAGCCTCCTCTTCTTACAGGAACATTTTTTGGTGATCTTCGGAGACTCTCTTTACAGGAGTAGAGCTACTATTCCAAAATGCTGTCCAACCTTTTTAATTCCTCCTTGAATGCAATTTATTTGTTCTTGTTCCTTGGCAATATTTGTCTAGTTGCCTGAACACTTTTTACATACTAGAATACCAGTAGTACTGGAGCAGTATTGCAAAAAAACATTGTATATCCACAGGGTCAGAAAATCTAAGTTCTACTAATTCATTGATGAGCACCAGTGACACCACTCAAATATCTTGTATCTTATCTACTGGGACAAGCACCGCAAGCCAAACATATTTTCTCCAAACGCTATGCAAAGTGAGCAACCTTGAGTAGAAAAGGATGGACCAAGTCTCGTATAATTGAGCCAGACAGAATGGTTGCAATATGCTGTGCTATTTTACTCAGAGGGAGGAGTCAGCGGATGAACCTCCTGCAACACATTATTTCAATAATTCTCTTTTGTGGGCATGCATCCAAGCGAGTAAGTTGGCAAAATATTATGTAACTGAAGTTCCTCATGTAGGAGGGAAGAGTGAATCTGAGGATGAAGTGGGTAGTATAGGGCGTTAATTAGCTCTAGTGTATAATAACTATTTAGACCTGCAGAGAGCATAACCAGCTTAGATTTGCTGCCAGGATAACAGGGATAGGGTGCTGTTATTTGTGTCAAATATAGTCATGTTGTTGTTGCTTATAGACACCAAAGAAAGGGTCAAGTTTTAAAAAAAATTGATCAATTCTGATAGCAAACACCAAACACTCCAAGATTAATAATGCATCATGAATACACTCCCTGAATTCAGTACTTAATGAATTAATTAGAACAAAGTGTTAGTGAACAGCATCATTTACTTGCTATACATATCGGGCGAAAACATTAGACTTGAACATCATTTATTATACGCACCAGGTGAAAACATTGGACTTGAGCGTCATTTAGTATACACTAAAAACATTAGCTCTCTGCTAACTTAAAATAGCTTATGTAAGATATTCCAATGCAAATACTAGTTTATTTTGAGATTACCATACACAAGAAGAGATTTAAAAAGCTTTGTGAACCTGAACTTTAATTTAATGTTTGTTGTTTACAATTTGCTTTACCAAGCAAAGTGTACAAACACAGTAGACTAAGTGACACCTGAGGTATACTAGGCATCTACTAGAGCTTACTGAAGTGGTAAGTTTACAGATAGCATACCACTAATATCTGGAGTTTAAAGATGTAAATGCAGGATGTAGCTATACAATGTATAAAAAATACATTCACAGTTGTTATTTTTATCAAAGACGTAGAGTTTCTGTCATGTATAGTTTGGCTATATAATTATAATATACATTATTTGTTTATTTATTTTCATCCTCATTTATTTATTCTCATTCATTCATTCTCATTTAATCGTTTATTTAATTGCTTCACAGATTATGCATGGCACATTAAATAAATTAAACAAACAATTTTTTCCAAGTATAAAAATCAAAACTTTATTATATCAGTCAAGCTAAACAGAATGTAGTTCGGTGCAGAACTAATAATAATAATTATAATAATAATAATAATAATAATAATAATAATAACGTCAATCAAAAGTCAATGGGTGAGTTGGCACAACCCAAAAGGGCCAGTAGTACATGATTCAGAGACACACGTCTGCCTAGTGCCATAAGAAGGACAAGACTTGATGGGCCTATATCTCCCGAGGACTCAACTTCATTAAAATTGACATACCAAGTAATTACTAAAACAACAATAAATAATGTAATTAATTATGTACAAAAATAAGCACCTCTACAGTGTCAACTGAAATAGCTATAGCTATTCCTTTTTTAGAACTTCTTTGAAATTTTCCCAATGAGTTAGCCAGAGAATAAACTTGCGACCCAGCTATGAAGTTGAACTGAACAGGTTACTTCTCATGTATTTGAAGGTTTACTTTTAACTATACTGTCTGAGTAAAAAGATACAATAACCACTTACCCCGAAAAACCTTTACCATAAGAGTAATAGAGTAAAACCCTTACCATAAGAGTATTAGTAGAGAATAGAAATGGTCTTCCTAAAGGTTGCATGCTGTAGTTGATTAGTTGGGGAAAGACCTTTTACCAATCCTGATATGCTACGCACGGAGAAAGGATCGGGATGATAAAGGGTTCGGCTCCAGGAGACTGTATGTAGTGCCAATGTGTTCTGGACTGGACTAGAGTGGAAACTTTTGCTATGTGTACACGGGCTTCAAAGTCTAGGTGAGCAGTTTCTTGGCCTGAAAATTAAATTCTCTTTTGCCAGGTATACTGTAAATCTCTGAATTTGCTGTCAGTAGTCACTAGAGGTGTCACTTTAATTTTAGCTACACAGCAAACATCATAAAACTGTGTTTAAGTCGTGTTTCTTGTCCTCAATTTTTTTCCTATAAGAATGAATGATGCTAAGCAAAGGTTACCTGAGTTACAATAAAGAATATTTTGTCAATGTTTGGGCCGTAAATCTTTAAGACAGTGGATTCTCAGTTGTTGTTTTTTCGTTGCACACTCGAAACTTTTTAACTTTGTGGGAAAATGTAGATGCATGTTGGAATGTTAACAGCCTATATTTCATATGCTCCAACTGTCCCAGAATCAGCGGGACAGACTCGAATTTTTACCTTTGTCTCGGGTCCTCATTTATAAAGTATGACATTGCTCACCTTCACTATTAAGAGCAAGTAAACAGCGGCATGATTATTTTTTTCATCTAGTATGAGGTCACATTCAATCTACGGTTTCATTTTGTGCTGTAAAAATTACTGATAAACATCCAAGTTTGAAGAAGGCCAGCAATATTTCATTGATTTTCAATTCTAAGCAATACAAAGGCTACAGCAACGGCATTATCACTGCTGTAGTAATCTTCTCAATTACAGAAAATTCACTATATACCAGTTTTAACTACAACCAGATTGCTACAAGAATATACTTGCACAGCTAGAAATTTGCATGTAATAATTTAGAAAAAAAACAGGGTGGGTGGGACAAGTGGTCGATTTATGATTTTTTTTTCCAAATTGTATGTATCTCTTTCGCCATGGCAGTTAATTTTTCAGTTCTCAGCTCTAAGGTGCTACCATCACAAATCACAGCTACGGTAAAAGCTAAAGCAATAGAGTAACTTTTGTCTATGGTGTCATTCTAATTAATGCTTTCTTGAATAAAGTTGTGACAATGATTTGTTGTGTTCTTCCAACAGAAAATCAGTGCATGACTTAACATTTTGTATTAATATTTTTTGGTTGATGCGGTGGTGAGAATGGTAACTTTCATTGTGTAACAGTGTGCAATGTATCTTTGCCAGCATTAAGGCCTATCTGTAGGCAACTGGGTATTTTTAGGCACTTTTGATAACCATTACCAAATCTGGAATAGCATGGCACCACTAGAAGTAGTGTGGCTGTCCATGTCTTATGAGTAACTATAAGTCTTAAACAAGGAGGTCACGTATAAAGGGTGTAGCTGGGGACATGTTTGCTATAAGTTGGAAATGGATGACAGGCCCCCTTTTGTCAAAACATTGGTGTGGCCATTGCCGCACCTGTTCCGATGCCCCTATGATATGTGACTCGAGTAACTCCCCAACATTTTGGCTAATATTATATTATATTGTAATCATTTTGTGAGTGCATACATATTACACCCTGAGTATACTTGACTCTGCCCATTCTTATCTTGTAACACCACCCACTGTATCCATGTGTGTCCGTGTAATGCATACTCTATGACCAATTGAATGTGTCAGTCTCTGCTGGCATTCACGACCTGTTGGAACTCATTACTATTGTAGTATTATGATTTAGTACAATACATTCTAGTAAAGATGTAATTGCAATAGATTTTAAGTAATTATACACTACTGGCTATTCAATTCCATTTAATGCACACTATATGCACTTGAAATTATACAGTGTGAAACTTATAGTTAAAAATTTTTGAAATCTTATCACTAATTCTTTACACATCAGAATATATTTTGAAATCTTGTGTACATATATACACATACACGGATATATATGTGTGATGAGTGTAATCTCAATGTGTGTACCCAATTTGTGCTGCAATGGGTTTCCTATATCACTTAGGTGAATAATGATTTGGTGTAAGAAGTGTGGGGGTTTGTGTTGGAGTTGGAAAGAGAGTAAGCTGGATAAAGTAGCTACTCCTCCACTGGTGGATGTTTCAGTTGCTGCCACCAGAGTTGTGGCCCTTGAAGTGTACGCAGCTAGTGCCCAGGATAGCCTTTCCCAAATAAGTTGGTTAAAGAACTTTAATTCAGGAAACAACAGAAGCACACGAAACACTGGGTTGGTACAACTGAACAACTGTGCAATAACTAAGCATATATATATGAGTGAAAGGTCTCCAGGCACCTTTACAATTATGTGGAACATATGTTTTGTGTTCTTGTTGATATGCAAAAATGGACATGGAATGTTATTTAGTGTTTCTGTCAGTCTTCCAATGGATTCCCTTGTTGTTGCTAATGTCCTGCCCGACAAGAAGAAAGGAGTGGTTTGAGCATATAGGTGATGGTGTGTGCATGTGTTTGATAGTGTTCATGTGGTGCACAAAAGTATCATTTCCTCCATTGTACAACTTATATTTATTGGATTAGCCACCCCCATACATAAGTACATATAATGCCCACGTTTGCTAAGCTGGTCAAGCACTCAGCTTGTCCCATCTAGTTTTTAACCTAGGCGCACATGCACAGTATGGTTGCAATACTCAATTTGTCTGTCAGTCAGTCTCTCTGTCATACAACAACAGATCTCAAAAACATTGGCCTTCCAAAGATTGAAGAAGGCATCACAATGTTGCACTGGGTAGTTCATGTCATTTTATGAAATACAACTAAAACATTAAGCTATCAGGTGACCAACTATAGTACATTATGATTGGTTTTTGGGGAAACTGGGCTAAAAGCAGTATGCATTTCACTGGTCACTATACATACTCAGTGTGTATTATTACAGTTGGCCATTGGATATTTGCTGCCCAAGACTGGGCTTGATCCAACCAAAACAATAACTGGTCGGCTATTTAGCCAGCCAAAGAGATCAGATCTGGTTGTAATCATCCATTTTTGTGGGTGTGCTTTCCTGGCATGTCAGGTAGCACTTTTTACCTCCTATGCTAATGGTTGTGGTAAAGGTAACTAACAGTTGCAGTCATGAAATGAGTATATACAAGTACACCTTAACTGACATTATTATTTTGTAGGTTAATGTGGCAATCTTTACCAAATTTTTTTGTAACCATTCCTGTCAGTCCACTGTTAATTGCAGTTATAGCACTCACATCCGGTGCACACCTGTTAACCAAAACCTTGCTTGGTTTCAATCAAACTTTCAATCTCATGTCATCGCTAAGGTAGGTGGTCTCAATGCAAAGGTCACCTTTTTCCTATATATTAATAGATGGATATTTTTGTGTATCAAGTGCTTTAGTGCATATCTGAGTATTTATAATTGTGATGTCAAAATTTAGGATCCACCAAAAATGGTATATATACATCCTTTTATTCTGTGTGTGTTATGTATGTATGGACAAAAAGGGAATCTCCAAGGGTTGCTGGTGCAAAGGCAAGCTCATGGTCCAAGATGATGGAGGGACAAGACGAGATTTGAATAGAGAGAGTAGACATGGTATGTGACCGCACAGGACTGGAGTAGCTGGACGGGAAAGTGAATAGCAGGGCTGGAGAACGAGGCAAAGAGAGGGTTGGAGAAGAAAGAGCAAAGGAGAAAGACTTGTTGCTCAACTGGATGTACATGTGCCCTTAAAGTGACTCTTGCTAACAGATCTTCTAAATCAAGGATGAATTGTCCCCCTCAAGATGACTGGAAAAGACGTTGTGAACATTCCAGCTTAACTTGTTAATTTACACCTGTTGTCATGCATTCTATCATATCCCACTTCATTTGTACACTTCTTCTTGAACTCACAATCATCAATTTGGTTTCATGTCATTAATTTGATTTCTACTATACTGAGACTTTGATACACTGTGGTGGTTGCTATAACTTTATCAGATGTAAAGAGGAGCACTGAAGTGCAGCCCCAGCAAAAAATCTAGTAATCTATGCTGTGACCAGTGAGAATACCATATCAGTTTCAAACAGTTCAACTCCTAGATTCCTCCACATTACTGGAAGTACTAACTCAACTCATTTAAAATTCAGTTACAACATACGATGAGAGATTAATGAAGTTATAATGCTCTCTTGGAATGAGATGTATGAATGATATACTGTCCTTATACCACCTTAAAATGGCTAAGAATTTCATAACCTATAGTTTAACATAGTTAACAGTAGCCCAACCATCACGAGAGCCAGGGTAAAGGTCTAAGTAAAGGTGCAGAGGACCACTGGGCACAAGTATATTGTCCTGATAGCTAGCAGCTACGGATATCCACAGTTCTCAGTGCTTGTAGCCTAAGCCTAGCAGCTACCTGATACTGCCTTGAGGCTAGTTTGTCAACACTGGGGTAGTAGGAGCATTTGTTAAGGCCAACCCCCCCCCCCCCCCCCGGAATTTTACAACTTGCAATTCTCACCAGGAAAATTAGTGCACTATTCATGACCAGAATGGCTGATTCACAACAATCCACTGGCACTATTAGCTCTCTAAGGATGGCTGCTCATCAGTGGTGGTCTTATTTGAATAGTAAGGGGCTGAAGATATGCTGTACTCTAAATAATTAGCGTTGTCTAGGTCAGGTTGGATATAAAGGATCTAAATCATGAATCAGTGATGAATGGCCTTCATTGATACTTACAGATGCAATCAGCCGCAAACAGAAGTTCTATGGCTCGATACTACATGGGCATGCTGCCGGTTCATTTGCCTTGCTTAACTAGTGCAGTTGGGTTAAGAGTTGGACTCTAGTACTTATGCTGTTACTCTACCCACAGTTTCAATCTCTAAATCATGAGAGCATGCTGCCAACCTTTGTCACGGTCAGGCATAGGCCTTCATTACATGTGGGGTGCATGGCCGGCTCCCACTCTTCTTATTCAAACCGTCATGCAAAAATTTATGATCATCATTGTCCAGTGCATATTTGTAACTATCTGCAGTATTTAGTAATGGCCAGACCCTCTCACTGTATTGCCAAGACTGGCTCTCTCAAAGTGATCAGTATTCTCGAAAGCATAGAAACTCCTGAATCAGTCAGGTTGCATGCTGTAGCTGACATGAGAGTGTTACATGAGAAGGGAGGCGGAGCAAATAGGGGTTGCATAATGAGAGAGATTAGAGAATGAACTGTAGTGTTGGATGTGTCTTGGACTCATAAGCCACACTACACTATGGCCAGTGTGGCATTACATAGAACGTGGGTAGGAAGTTCTAGTACATAGGGTTAGATTTCCACCCAGTAGAGGTGTGACGGTCCGTCGGGGCCCCTTTAAAAGCATCTATGCAGGGCACGCTGCCCTTCACTCTTCTATTGTTACTGGACTTATTCTCACACTATCACAGTCGCTGCCTGTCTATTCTCACACGATCAGCTCTCTGCCTGTCTATTCTCTCACTCTCGCTGCATGTCTATTTCTTACTCTCAGGCTCACTGCTTGTGTATTCTTGCACTATCTGGCTCATGGCTGTCTACTTTCTCACTGTTGGGCTCGCCACCTGTCCAGTCTACACTATCAGCTCACATTCTCTCACTATCAGGCTTACTGCATGTCTACTCTCACTTGCAGGCTTACTGCATATCTATTCTCTCACTCAGACTCGTTGCCTGTCTATTCTCACACTATCAGGCTCACTCTATCTATTCTCACACTCATGTTTACTGTCTATCTGTTTTCACACCCATGCTCTCTAGCTCACCAATGTATTCGTGCACTCTCGAGCTCACAGCCTATCTATTCTCATACTCAAAACTAGCCACCTGTCTGGTCCCACACCCAGATACCTAGTTCCAACTATCAAGCTCGCCGCCTATCTCACACTCGTGTGCTGCCTTGCCACGGCCAGACTCACTGCTGATGTATTGTCATGCTTGAGTATTTGTTCTTGTTCTTACCCATCCTCACACTCAGACTTGCTGCCTATCTAGTTGCACATTGTCATACTCTATCTGTGCACTCTCAGACTTGCTGCAATCTGATCTCGCACTATCAGGCTTGCTGCCTATGTTTTCTCAAGCTTACTGCCTAGGTACTCAGATCTATTCTCAGGCTTGCTGCATATCTAGTCACAGGCTCAATGCCAAAGTATTCTCAGGCTCACTGCTATGTATTCTCAGGCTCACCGTCTATCTATGTAGTCTCAGGCTCACTGCCTATCTAGTCACAGGCTCACTGCCTATTTAGTCACAGGCGAACTGCTTACATAGATATTCTCAGGCTCACTGCCTATCTATTCACAGGCTCACTGCCTATCTAGTCTCAGGCTCACTGCCTATCTATTTTCAGGCTCACTGCTATGCATTGTCAGGCTCGCTGCCTATCTATTCTCAGGCTCGCTGCCTATCTATTCTCAGACTCGCTGCCTAGGTAATCTCAGGCTCGCTGCCTATCCTATTTATTCTCAGGCTCGCTGCCTATCTATTCTCAGGCTCACTGCCTAGGTATTCTCAGGCTCGCTGCCTATCCATTCTCAGGCTCGCTGCCTATCCATTCTCAGGCTCGCTGCCTATCCATTCTCAGGCTCGCTGCCTATCCATTCTCAGGCTCGCTGCCTATCTAGTCTCAGTCTCACTGCCTAGGTATTCTCAGGCTCGCTGCCTATCCATTCTCAGGCTCACTGCGTATCTATTCTCAGGCTCACTGCCTAGGTATTCTCAGGCTCGCTGCCTATCTATTCTCAGGCTCGCTGCCTATCTATTCTCAGGCTCACTGCCTATCTAGTCTCAGGCTCACTGCCTATCTTGTTTCAGGCTCACTGCCTATCTATTCTCAGGCTCACTGCCTATGTATTGTCAGGCTCACCTTTCCTCCTTCACCATTCTTTAAACTAAATTCTCTCACCCTCTTCTCTTCCTTAAGCTGAGTTTCCCTAACTTGTGAGTGAGTGATTTGTATGAGTAGAGACATACACTTCAGCACAATTTCAGAGTCAAAGCTGTCACGGGGTTGAAACAGTACAAAAAAAGGAACTTTATATTGGATCACTATTTAACTACAATTTGCTTTATTGGTATGGTTACTAGTGTGTGTGTGTGTGTGTGTAAGTGCTGACTGAACACAGAACTCAGTGAGGCACTACTGCTTGTGAAAGGGTTGAATTATCGTGATTATTTCTCGCCAATTGACAAGTCTCTACTGGCACTATTATTTTACTCATAATATCGTTTGATGAAGTTATTTGTTTGTTGTTGTTGTTGTTGTTCAGTTGACCCAATCAATGGGCATCTGCTTAATTGAGTGAAGAAAAGGAGATGTTAATTAGTAATGCTACCACCTGCTCCTACCCTTTACCCTCTGCTCAGCTTTTCCAAATGCCTCTGCTATAGTTTTGCATTAAGTGTTTACCTGATTCATCTATTCAAATAACCACACACACACACACACACCCTCCCCCCTTCCCCCGTAGTTCCACAAATTTGATTTTAAAAACTCCCAATAATTATGACACTGGCAGTGCATTTCTCCTCTCTGCTACAGGCTTCTTCAGCCTCAAATTTAGAGTAGGGGGAGGAACTGAAGCTTGTCAGTGTGTCTATATATCAGGCATATTTTTTCAAAGATATGGTTATGTGGCATAGGAAGTGGGGGGAGGGGGGGTGCCTCCGGGGTATGGAGCCCCCATAATATTTTGACACAATTTAATAATGTGATTTCTCACATGAACACCTTTCAAACCACATAAAAAATAACACTTGCCCTTAGAGAGCCCACCCATACGGAATCATCTTCCTACACCACTGTTTGCATTGCTCTTAAATTTACTACTTTTGCATTGTTTGTAGCAAAAGTAGTCCATCTGAATGCTTTCTGACTGGCAAGCAACACCCCATTTCTGTAATTAAGCAAAGTTTAGTGAAGCCATCCAACATTTTGATGCCATATTGAACAGGATTCCCCTGATAGATGTGAGCACAATGTTGCAATCATATGTACTCTCTGTATCACATGTACATACATGAACAACTGTGGCATGTAAAGTCATTGAGAAATGATAGTTTCAATTATTACAAATTATTGTATCAGCCCATGAGTAAATTGTAGAGCTTTTGCTGCTATGTCTGTACAAATTAAAGTTTTTGTTGTGGGGCTCGTCACACCTGGTTTCCTCATGTACAAACTTATATATTGTATACACTTACAGATAAGTGCCATTGTGGTCTCTTTCATTCATCTTAGTAAGAGGTACTTTTCTTGCTTTTTTTACGTTCTTAGTATGTTTTAGTTTTCTAATTAAGCATTCCTATTTAAGCATTCCTATTTATGGTTATTATTGAGACTTTTATCGAGTAGAGATGAGTAGTGTAACACCAAGTGCTGTACTGTACTGCAGTGAAAACAGCATGAATCCCTGAAAGGAGCACTGGACCCTTGGTAACATGTGATTACTTTCCCTTCTTTGTTACAGGTTTGAGATGCAAGTTGCCGTGAATACGTTTCCAGTGACAATTCAATCCTTGTTTGAAGGAAAATCTACTGGAGTATTGAGGACAACTAAACCTATCACTGACACTGTCATAATCCAACGCTTTAAATACTGGAAATTTACAGTATTTTATTTTTGTGGAATAGTTCATTAGTATTTTGTCAATGGCATTGGGAATGTTATACTAGCTTACAAGCAGACTGCATTTTCAGAATAAAGTTGACGAACTAACATAGAACTCAAGGTTACGCGTGCGTTTAAGGAGCATACGTACATAAACTAGTGATGTGCTTGAGCACAAATGGCGAGCGAGCCGAAAGACTATACTATTTTTATATGATTGATTTTGACTTCTAACACTGAAGCTACTGAAAATAAGGTCGAGTTCTAAATTACGCATACACGGTATAGGGATTTCAGTGCCTTCGTAACAACTCACTACAACAGTTTGAATTGAAAAAAAAACAAAAAAAAACAATACACGTTATTTAACGTTTTCTTTGTGATATTCTTTAGCTAAGTAGTGGTTGTAATGCACAATACTTTGACACAACTGGACATACCTACACGAGACTTACCTTTGTGGATAGTCGAGTGGACAATGCATTTTCAAGTAAATACTGTTGTGTACGGCTTATAACCATGACAAAGAGCGCATTGACTTACCACCACCATTAACACGAATAGAAACTGAGCTCCCGTCAGTTTTCATGTTTTAACTGAACCCACAAAAGAATTCAAAAACGGTAAACAATTAAATTTCTAGGGTGATACGGGTACTGACGATAAACCAGAGGATTCTGTGTTAGTGAAGTTTGGGACGGGTCGACCACGGAACTAACACAAAAAATATTACTAACTTCTGTAGTTACAAATTTAAAGCTATTTTGAGCATCTGAATTAGACAACAAACTCTCAGCTACAAAACAAAAGACCATTAATTTTAGCAAACAAATACAACTTTACTTTCTTGAGTAGTAGTAACATCTGCATTATCAAATTGAAGCAATTCTGACTATCTAAATTACCAGTCTCTCTTGACAACATGCTCTCAGCTACAAACAGAAAGGCCAGAGTTATTTTTGTAATTTTAACTTACAAATATGGAATTAAGTACTTACCTCAGTTTCCCTCTAGTAGTGGTGGCTTGCACAGCATGTTATAAGGCATTCTGACAATGGTACCTTTCGTAGTATCCAATTTAAGCCATTCTGACTACCTCAGTTACCAGTAACTGGTGAACAAGCTCAGCTCTAACAAAAAAAAATATCCAGAATTATTTTTGTAATTTCAGCTAACAAGTAAGGAACTGCGTACTTACCTCAGCTTCTTCCAAGTAATTGTGGCTTCCTTACATTTAGCCATTCTGGCTACCAGTGGCACTTTACAACCAACAAGGGCATTTTAGCAGCCCCCCAAAACGACGAAGTTTTGAAAATAAATCTGGTAAAGGGTTTTCAATGGCATAGTAACCAGTTGCAGTAACTTTTTGGGACTTGAAAAACAAGCGTTTCTCAGGAATTCTCCCACAATTTGGTGCCCAAGTTTCAAGTAAGACTTTCTTAATGCTGTAATATCAGAAGAAAGTGGAGTCAAGCCTAAAAGGCCGTGTTTTTAGGAGAAAAAAACGGTACTAGCACGCGCGTTTAAGGGGCATACGTACAATCCATACATATAATATATATAATATACTAGCGATGTGCTTGAGCACAAATGGCGAGCGAGCCTAAAGACTACTATACTATTTTTATATGAATGATTTGACTTCTAACACTGAAGCTACTGAAAATAAGGTTCAGTTTTTAAATTTCACATACACGGTGAAGGGATTTCAGTGCCATAGTAACAACTCTCTGCAACTGCTTGAATTGAAAAAAAAAAAACAACAACCAAACAATACACGTTATTTAAACGTTTTCTTTGTGCTAAGTAGTGGTTGTAACACACAATGCTTTGACACAACTGGACATGCACCTACACAGACTTACCTTCGCAGTAGTCTAGTGGACAATGTATTTTCAAGTAAATACTGTTGCGCACGGCTTATAACCATGACAAAGAGCGCATTGACTTACCACCGCCACTAACTGGAATAGAGATGGAAGTCCCTTAAGTTTTCAAGTTTGAACTGCACCCGCAAAAGAATTCAAAACGGTAAACAATTCAATTTCTAGGGTGATACAGGTACTGATCGATAAACCAGAGGATTCTGTTTAGTGCAATTTGGGACGGGGTCGACCACATAACTAACACAAAAACGCGAAGGTCAAAGTACAAAATGATATACATACGTCCATACATATATCTAAATAAATAAACAAACATCCCTGATTTTCGATTGTGTTACCCCTGCAGGTGTCTCGCTCGCTCGCCGACTAGAGGTGCGCTCGAATAGCGCAAAAGAGCGAAGCGAGGGTTGCATGTTCCCTGTAATTGCAGCTATAGATACAGTTATTTATTTTGATGTTGTTAATGTTATGTCTGTCTGTTGTTTCATATAGATTCATTGGTGCTTCTATTCTACCACTGTATGATGGAGGCTATAAAATTTAGGCTATGTATTATAAAGTTTAAATGTTATACTTTTTGTTGTAAAACAAGAGTAATGAATTATTTTATTATTTATTTTATTAATGTAATTCGTAATCAGCTACATAGTATTGCTTTATATAATGAAGTTTAAATGTTATATTATTTGTGATAATATAAGAATAATGAATTATTTTACCAGCAAAGCTATTGGCTGGTGTTTTAAACAGAATATACAGCTATTTAATTAAAAATGTCATACATCATTACAGTTATAGCTGATGTAAACTTTGTGGTTTAATAAAAATAAAAAATAATAGAGTTCGTTTGGGTACTATAACATATTCAGAGGGAGAGCAGAGTATGTTAAATATAAGTTAGACAGAGGCACCGAGGAAACTACCCGATTTAGGAATCCGAAGGCCCTGAGCTGTAGCATCCCGAGCGAAGCGAGGGTACTACTAGGGGCCTGAGGGTTTCCTTAATCCGGTAGTTTCCTTGGTGCCTCTGTCTAACTGATTTAGTCACTAAAAAAAAGCTAGCTAGGTGATACAGCCTGTTCCACCACTTCTCAGGCTAACTTGATTAATGGAAGACAATATTGACTCATTCCTGGACTTTTTATCGCCAGAAATTATGGACCTTTTAAACGAGAAAACGTCTGATAGCGAACAAACCTTAGTTACTGGTTAAGTAGACCCAGCTATTCATCAAGAGCAACTCACGGAACATTCTGTTCACGACTATAACTTGGAGCCTCCAACAAAGCGACAAAAGAGAACATTTGCTCCCAGGATGAGGTTATGAAGGCCAATTAGTGCTATACCTTCTAAGACCATGGCTGACACAAAATACTGTGTCAATGTGTGGCAACAATGGTGTGCACACATTTCTACCGAGTACGGAGAAGAAGTTACACCCCTGAAAGAAATATCTACCCAAGAATTGTCCACCAAATTGTGCCTTTTCGTCTTCGAAGTAAGAAAACAAAACGGAGAGGAATTTCCTCCAAATTCATTTCTTTATCTTGTGGCTGGCATACAACGATACATCAGGATTGAAGGGAGACCGTTCATTGACTTTTTTAAGGACAGTCGTCTGTTTATCTCAAATAAATAGGAATATCATCATTAGCTGTTGTAACTTATTTAATCAGTTTTAGCTACTCATCACTTTATTTTAATATCGGTATTAAAAAAATAAAAATATTTCTTTGTTTTATCCCTAAAATTTTGAATACAAATGTGTCAGAAATGCCAAGTAGCTATTCCAAACAATAGAGAATGTGGAGTGAGCTAGGGTACTATATGTCACAAGCTAGGGTTCTAAATGCCACAGGGGAGGATAATAAATGCCAACAGGAAGGACCCCGCCAATGATTTCGGCGAGTTCAAGTGTCTGTGAAAAATCAAGAACCTACCGGTAATTGAAATTTTTTGGAGCTCATACCGGTAGCCAGGGGGGGGTTCGAGGGGTTCCGTCGAACCCCCCTTTAGAGTGACCGGAAGCAAATATTTTAGCCGCACCCCACATATAACTTCTGGAATATCATCGTCTGTTCAATCGTGCTGAACCTGCGCTTGAATTCTCTGCTGTTTCTGGCCTAGTCTGAGTCTAAGTGATCTAATAAACATTCAGCTCCATGGATAAAAAATTTCGCTCTCATATCAGCATGAGTAAAGCTTGCTACGTTACATTCTTTATAAAGTGTACGTAACACTTTAGTAAGAATAATAGCACCGGTAAGCGTGCGATTCGATATTAATAGCACCAGCAACGGATTTTTTTCAACAGATTAGAAAGGGAGTCTTCGAGCCTTCGGAAGTGTCTGAGAAAGTTAAACCTCAAATATACATATAGTAAGTCCACTATCTAGTGTAGCTACACAGCAAATGATTAAAAAAAAAACTGGCTGCGCACTTACTCTTACTTAAGCTACGGTGTCTTTTCACTTTGTTCCGTGCTATTTCACTTAGTTATAGCGATTTTTCCAATGCATTTCGAACAGACAGTTTACACGCCGTACTATTAAATAACTTGTAGTACGAATACGGCATATTAATGTTGCACTGTTTATATACAGCTCACCGCAATGGTTACATGAGAATAATACCGCTTTTCTCTCGAATATCAACATTGTTTAATGAATTATAATTTGAAGTAGAATAACAAATTATAAGCTTTAGTGCACTTATCTTTTGTTTTTTAGTATTTTAGAAGAATTAATGAGGAAACAAAAGTAGGTGTGGCTTTTTGCGTCTTAAAATCCGAACCCCCCAATGCGAACCTCTGGCTACGGGCCTGGAGCTAGTGACTACATGGATGTATATCTTAGACTACATAGTTTGATAATAGAGTTAGGTTAATTTTTATAGTTTTACATTAAATTTAACCTGCAATTGTGGAGGAATGTTTCCAGGATGCAGGTTATTTTGAGCTGAATAGAGCTTAGGGATATGTTTATCCCGGCTACATCGACTTCCAATGACTTAAATTTCATTTTGGTGCCTGGAAACTTCTCCATACACGTTATGCAGACTGGGATAGTAATCGATGAGATTTTCGCATGAAAATTACGCATTACTGTGTGAACTTAAGGATCATCAAATGCTGGAATAATATGGTGCAATGGAACCTGGGGATGTTATCTTGACCTGTTCCCCCTAACTTGAGACAATCTAGTCTCCCATTGAACTGGTGTTTCATCAGCCAATCTCTGCTGTTGGTTAGTTGACAACTGCTCTAATCTAGAGGAATTTTGCAATGAAGATTCATTTGCTGTTCTCAACAGTTGGTTAGTGGACAAACAGTGGAGCCTGTGATCTCTTTCACTATCACTTTCAAACAAATGTGAGACTTGCTGTTTTTGTGACATTAGTTGTAGACGTTGCTCTCTGCATAATGGTTTCCTAAACGAAAATATGTCTCGTATTAACTTATTGAAGTATATATTTTATTATATATTTAGCTCTTGCATTCGTTGCTGATAAGCTGAAAGGCTTTGCGGTATCGAAATTGTTTGAGTTATATTTTTTGCAACTTTTTTTGCTGCTTTGGGTGTATATGAGAATGGATGTTCTCTGATAGGTGCCTTTTCCTTCCTTTTGCAGTACAAAAAGTAGTGGGGATATTAGCTTCTTGTTCAGATGGTGTGGCTGCATTTTCAGTGTCTTCAAGAGTTAGTTGAGTCTACAGCTGTATAAAGTTGATTGATACAGTAATCCTCAGGAATAGTCTAAATAAATAAATTAGGAACATTTAAGGGTGCAGTACCACCGGAACCTGCGGTAATTAAGCGATTCAGTAGAATACCACAAAACCCGCCCGTAACTCGATCCAATTTACTCTCCGCAAACTGACTATTGTACGCGACTCGCGCACAATTTGAACACGTACCAATTAACTGTACCAGACAATTTACCACAAAGAGCTTTCACCTCAAAGGACTACCAGTACTGTATTTGTTCACTTTCTAAAAAATATTACTAAACAATATTATAAATCATAACTCCATAGTAGCAGGGCCATAATCAAATACAATATGAAATGAACAAAATCAAAGGTTCTGAAGTATGCAATACTATCAAGGGGATCGAAGGAGCTGTGCCTTCTCATTGACCTCTCTACTGGAGTGTCATGTCCTCTCTTCTAAATAACCAGGATGTATGTAGTATTCTTCCCTTCAGGAGGCATGACTTCTTAGGAGAGCCGAAGGTCTACTATTCTCTCCTCTGGAGAACAAGGAAGCCATGTCTTCTGCTCTGCACTTTTGTTGTGAACCTGCCAGTTGTACCCTAGAACCAAGGAACTCATAATCGGAGCTCATCTATTTCTATGAAGAGCATGCCAGCACCTTTCCTCCTGTTGAGGTAGATCAGACAAAGTACTATGATCTAAAATTTGATTCTGGTCTTATTTTAATTAAATCAATAAAATAATAATTGATAATAAACAGCCTAATTGATAAATTATTATTGTAGAAAGAAAATAACATTAGTCAATAAAAGTAATAATTCACATTTTCTTTTAACAAATAGCACCAAAAATTCCTGAGAAGTTGAAGTTAACACACTGAAACTCCTTCTAACTTCTACCCGCTACACCAACCTTCTATCAAGCTCTCCAAAGACACCAAAGCAGATGCTTCCTTCAAGTCGCAGCTGTGAGCCGTGGTATATCCATAGTTGCCAACCATCCAGATTCTGGCGGGCAATCCCGACATTCTAGCTCCAGTCCCGCTCCTGTCCCGACATCACCGACCAGAGGGTCCGAGGCCAGGAAATGAAGGCTAAACTGTAAGGGTACAGCTCGAGATTTAGTTTAGCTAGCCATGGCCCGAGTAGGGTCAAAGTACAGTTATTTTTAGTAATAACGCAAGAAAGCAACTCGCCAATCACTTCACAAAGACTAAAAACAAGTTCACATAACAAATCATCAGTTCACAAAACAAATAATCAGTTCGCGATCAATCACCATTTACCACTGAATCTTTTCGATGTGCATGTGGACGTGGCAAAAGGGGCGTGGTTTAATTTAAAAGGGGCGTGGTCGTGGCAAAAAATTTCAGGCGCGAGTTGTCCCTACATTTTGTATCTAAAAGTTGGCAACTATGTATATCTATTCTAAACGAGTGACTCCAGGCGCCATTAATACGCCTCCGCTTCTTCATTGTCTAGGACCCTCCGGTAAATTCCAGAGATCTTGTACTCTTTCCCGCAGGGCTCACTCGCACAGTAACTCTTCTTTTGTGTTTACTTACCAGTTCTAATTAGAGCCGCCACTACCTGGAGTTTTACCCACAATAAATTGCGTGCTCAGAGTTGGGTGGCGGTGTTGAAGAATCTAATGAATACGAATCAATAGTTAGCTTCGTACCTAAAAATCGATATTCAGAAGTACTGGATGACCAGAATGAACTCATATTTTGTACACGGGGTACACTCCACATCTAAAAAAACATAACAACGAGTTTTTTCTTTTAAATAGGATACAAAAAAAAAATATAAAAATATTTTTAAAAAATGGAAAACAAATACTAATATCAAAAATACGGCGTTGTTAAGTTGTGGGGAAGCCCCTAGGCTACCGCTGGAAAAAAAAATCGACTTCGTAACTGCAACGGTCGCCCCTGAATATCGCTGAATAGCCTTAAGGTTTGTACCGTTGTTTCTCAGTTCCTGGTCGGTCTATTTTCTTGAAACTTGGTTTATAAGAGCTGTCTGTTGGTGTCTGTTTCAACTGCAACAACAAAGTAAGCGTACATTGAACAGGCAACGAGAAATAAATACATAGCATAACTCCTCCATCTGCGGTTTAGCGCTGCGGTTTCAAGTGGTACTGCACCCTTAATGGCTTTTCAAAAGAAAGATTCTTTACTTTGCTACCTGTTTCTGTTTCGTTTTAGCTCTCCTCCTCCTTGCCCTGTCTTTTTCATTTCTTATCTCTCTCCTTACTAATTTTTCTTCTGGAGTTTCTAACGCCCTGAAAGCTCTTGACCTAGCGTTTCTAACGTTTTGTCTACTGGGCATCGCTACTTCGTAGGCGGGTAAACAAAACTAAATGTTGCTAAGAAGATTACCAGGCCTGCGCAAGCGCGTAGGAGAAAGGGTACACACGTACGCCCACGCAAGAACAAAAACAATTTCTAGACCGAACTAGTGATGTGCTCTAATACCACAAAATAGCGAAGCGAGCGATGCATGTTCCCTGTAATTGCAACTATTCCATGCATGCTTGGTGTGGCTACAAAATACTGTCAGATTCTTTACTTTGCCACCTGTTTCTGTTTCGTTTTAGCTCTCCTCCTCCTTGCCCTGTCTTTTTAATTTCTTATCGCTCTCCTTACTAATTTATCTTCAGGAGTTTCTAACGCCCTCAAAGCTCCTACTGGGCATCGCTACTTCATACGGCGGGTAAACAAAACAAAATGTTGCTAAGGTTACCCGGCCCGCGCAAGCGCCTAGGAAAAAAGGTACACACGTACGCCCACGCTAGAACAGAAACAATTTTTAGACCTAAATATATATATATCGCGAACTCATTAGAGAGTCAGCTCCGCTCGCTTCACTCGCTTTGCTGAATTATATATATGCATCGAACATATACCCTTTTGCATTGTCCACCCCTAATACTGTCTCGCTCGCTTCGCTCGCTCGCCAACTAGTGGTGTGCTTAAGCACAAATGGCAAGCGAGCCTGATTTTTAGGTAACATAAAACTAAGTTTTGTTACTATGTTTTAGCTTAGTTCATGCAAACACAATAATAGCAGTTATGACCTTTTATTTCAGCAAACAAATACAAAATCACTCTCTTACCTGATTCATGGAAACTTTTGTAGTATCAAACATCTGCCATTCTGATAATCTCAATTACCAGTAACTCTTGAACAAGCTCTTAGTTACAATAAAAAAATAAACCAGTGTTATTATTTGTAATTATAGCCAACAAATATGGAATTACTACTTACATCAATTTCCGGAGTATTGATAACTTCTGTAGTATCAAATTTAACTTACTTTGACTATCTGAATTACCTCGAATTCTTGACAACAAGCTCTCAGCTACAAAAACAAAAGACAATCGATTTTAGCTCACAAATACAAAATTACTGTCTTACCTCATTATCTCGAACAGTGGTAACTTTTTGTAGTACCAAATTTAAGCCATTCTGACTATTTGAATTTACCAGTCACTGTTGACAACAAGCTCTTAGCTACAAAAAAGAAAGGCCAGAGTTATTTAGCTAACTAATAAAGAATTACGTACTTAACTCAGCTTAACTGGAGTTAGTAGCTTCCCTGGAGTTAGTAGCTTCTTTAGCATTAATGCTGCGGCATTCTGACTACCAATGGCTCTTGACAACCAACAGTCGGCACTCCTTACCCCCCCTAAAACGGCGAAGTTCTGAAATCAAGTCTGGAAAAGGGTCTTCAATGCCATAATAACCGGTGGAATCAACTTTTTGTTTCTTGAAAGTAAGCGTTTACGCAGGAATTTTCTCACACTTTGGAGCTTAAGTATAAAGTAAGGCTTGCTTAATGCTGTAGTTTCAAAATAAACTGGGGTCAAGCCTGTTTTTTAAATAGAAAAGTTCCCCGCGCGCGTAAGGGGCATACGTACCATCCATACATACATGCTAATGATGTGCTTGAGCACAAATGGCGAGCGAGCCTAAAGACTATACTTCTAACACTGAAGCTACTGAAAATAAGGTCCAGTTTTTTAATTTATCATACAGGGTAAAGGGATTTCAGTGCCATAGTAACAACTCTCTGCAACTGCTTGAATTGAAGGGAAAAAAACAACAAAACAGTACACGTTATTTTAAAGTTTTCTTTGTCTAAGTAGTGGTTGTAACACACAATGCTTTGACACAACAGGACATGCACCTACACAGACTTACCTTCGTTGTAGTCTAGTGGACAACGTATTTTCAAGTAAATACCGTTGCGCACGGCTTATAAACATGACAAATAGCGCATTGACTTACCACCGCCACTAACTCGAATAGAAAGTCCCAGTTTTAAGTGCACCCGCAAAAGAATTCAAAACGGTAAACAATTCAATTTCTAGGGTGATAAGGGTACTGATCGATAAACCAGAGGATTCTGTTTAGTGCAATTTGGGATAGGGTCGAGCACGTAACTAACACAAAACGCGAGGGTCAAAGTACAAAATGACATAGTAAGTCCATACATATATACAAATAAACGAACATCCCCGATTTTTTCATTTTACCCGGTAAGTGTCTCGCTCGCTACGCACGCTCGCCCATTATATTATAACATAATACCCGATTTTGCATTTTCCACCCTAATTGGCGAGCGAGCGTAGCGAGCTAGACGCTTACAGGGGTAACACAATTCAAAATCGGGATGTTTGTTTATTTATATGTTTGGACGTACGTATGTCATTTTGTACTTTGACCCTCCGTATTTTTGTGTTCGCTCCGTGTTCGACCCCGTCCCAAACTTCACTAAACAGAATCCTCCAGGTTAGTGATCATTACCCGTATCACCTTAGAAATTGAATTGTAGACCGCTTTGAATTGTTTTGCGGGTGCAGTTAAAACTCAAAAACTTATGGGAGCTCCATTTCTATTCGAGTTAGTGGCGGTGGTAAGTTAATACACTATTTGTCACAGTTATAAGCCCTACTCAACAGCATTTACTTGAAAATTAATTGTCCACTAGACGAACCACGAAGGTAAGTCTTGCGTAGGTGTGTTCAGTTGTGTGAAAGTATTGTGCGTTACAACTACTATTAAGAATGTCACAAAGAAAACTTTAAATAACGTGACTTTATTTTGTTGCTTCTTTTTCAATTCAAACAGTTGCGGGGAGCGAATCCCCTTTACAGCATAGACTTAATTTAAAAACTCAACTTTATTTTAGTAGCTTGAGTGTTAGTTGTTAAAATCAATCATTTAACAATAGTGTAGTTTAAGGCTAGCTCGCCATTTGTGCTCAAGCACACCACTAGAGTATAGTTTCGCTCGCTACGCTCCCTCGCCAACAAACATCCCAGATTTTCAATTGTGTTACCCCTGTAAGTGTCTCGCTCGCTCTGCTTTTTCGCCAAATATGTGATGGTTAGTGAAGAGTGCAAATGATATTTGATGTGCCTGTATGGCAGTAATTCAACAACAAAAAATAAGTTAATCATCATCGAACATTAAATGCACACCCAAATACAAAGTTGCAGTCCTTAATATTAATGGTGGAGCCAGAAGAATCCACTCTAAACACATTTAAAACTATATTGTACCCAACACTATTCGAAACGGTGAGATCACAGTTACATTTACAGCTTTTAAGAAAATATTAATTAACATTACCTATTGTAAATATGAAATTCGATAAATAATCGCTGTAAAGCATTAAATATAAAATATTTTTCATAGAATAATATAATGAAACTTATTATGGCAAGGACTTCAAGCGTCGACCTCCTGGTAACAAACTTTGCTTACAGAACTGAGTGACGCTACTGTCATCTACGTTATGGTAAATAATATGTTTGCAGCAAAGCTTTAATTGCTATTAAAATAACTTTGTTAACGCTTGGCTGGTTTTGTTTTACGTAAATTGTAACAAATGCTTAATTTCGAGCGCAAGACACTATTTTTAAAGTTTTATACTAATAAAAGTACTTACGCCCACCAGATGACGTGCTTGCCGACAAGTAGCAACAATTGAACAATCGGTTAGTTCAAACTGAATTCAAAATGTATTCCATAAGAGTGGCTTTAATCCCCTTAGTGAAATATGGTCCCCCGATAAAACGTGTCTGCCGACCTATTTTGCCGGTAAAAATGGTCCGCCCTGGCTATTTTTAGCGCAAAATATAGTCGGACCTACTATTTTCAGGTTCTACCTCGTTTGCCGCACACCCGCTGTAGAGTTTGAAAGACGTTATGTGCAGAACGGCTGACCCTCACCTTTGACCTCACGCGATGTCTTTGCGCGCGTTCTTGTTGCTAGCTTTCACCTTCGACCTTTGTGGATAGTTGTCCTTGGTGACCCTGCAAGATTGATTTAGGAGGTGGTTCGTTAGGTTGGTTGCTCGTTGTTGGCTAGGCTACATTTGTGCTACCTGTGTGCTACCTGTGAGTGATGATAAAGGAGAAGAGGACTGCAACAGCAGGAATTCACTTATGCTATGCGATAACAAGTAAGTGTACAAATACCGTGATGTGTAGTGTTTAATAGATAGCTAATGAATTGTATTTAGGAGTTTTGCAAATTATTTGACATGACAAAAAAACAGAGTTTTCTTTAAACACCTCTCCCAGCCAAACTTGTAAAACATGTAACTGTCTGAACTAATCATTTCTGCTGCCAATTCATTGCTGAAAGTGTGGGTTGTTGAATACAAGTTTATTATTATAGTATGAGTAATAGCACAGGTAACAGTGCTATTAGGGATCAATAGCACTCGTAAAGCAATTGAAATAGCACTCTCCGAATACTATTTCAATTGCTATACGAGTGCTGTTGATCCCAAAAGTACAGGTTACCCGTGCTGTCACTCGCTAATTGTAGGCCATCTTTTTTTTTTAATCATTTGCACTTGTAGCTACACTGTATCAGTCACTCACTATCTTTGTATTTCAGGATTAGATTCCTCTGGAATTTCGGTTTCAACCTATGGCTCCTCTTAAAATGTTGAAAAATTTCCGTCTAATATGGGTAGAGCTTCTGTGGTACAGAATGACTTTGTCTCCAACTAGAATCTCTCCAACTGTACATTTCCAAGGTTAATACTGCATGCGTGCACACTTATCTGTATTATTTCACTTAGCTACTGTGGTATTTCACTTAGTTTCCACTTAGTTACATGCTATTTCACTTAGTTACGCACTATTTCACTTTCTCTGTGCGACTTCAATTGAAGAGTGATTTTCCCACACACTTTTGAATGGGCAATTTACGTGCCGTACTATTAAATTTAGAAATTGTTGTGACAATACGCCATCTGACAAGGAATAGTCTGAGAAATCATTAACATGAACAAACTCAAAACCTGTTTCATTTTGGTTTTCTTCATGTACATGTTCCATATCATCGTCAGGAGTGGCAGTAAACACTCGGCCACCGAACTAATGAAATGCCCCCCCCCCCCCACCTCCCTAGTA